>ERZ1090864.424-NODE-425-length-24349-cov-14.748045_pt1 | contig 24349 bp, 18 predicted proteins | sample MGYA00478479_ERZ1090864 | MGnify/ENA primary metagenome ERZ1090864 (study PRJEB33644, sample SAMEA5815743) | chicken gut metagenome | biome: Chicken; feature: Gastrointestinal Tract; material: Caecum | place: Ireland | collected 2019-01-01 | study: A study of the...
ATTTTTCAAAATGAATAATATGGGTGAAATGATTTTGGATCATTACCAAAAATATTTAGGAGAATTCATTGGCGCTGAACCATATAGTGACAATGAACATCAAATTCAACTTTTAGGTTTTGACAAGGCAATAGAAAATAGCTTATTGTTTGCAACTTTAGGATTATCTAAATATTCAGAAAGTATAAATAATTGTTGTGAAGTGATTATGGCAACGGATAGCGATTATGATCAATGCGCTGAGATCTTTATGAACGCAATTTTTTATGTGGTGTCAAATAAAATGAATTTTGGCAGAGGTGTTTTGATAGATGGTATTGACAATATTTTTGAGGGATTTTCAAAACAACATAATAAGGTAGCGGTATATTTTACAGAATCCTATGTCCTTCCGGAAAATTTTTCGATAATCGAGGGCAAGTGCAAAGTATATATGGGCTTTTTAGTTTCTCAAAATGAAGTGGATTATGTAAAAAAATATGGATGTGAACAATTTGAAGAAATATTAGAAGAAAAAGATGTGGATGTAATTAATATAGACAGAAGATCTGTTATATAAAAGGAAGTCACTGGGTATGGGGACGTTTGACCTGCTTGCCTGAAGGAACAAGGCAAACAGTTATAATTGATTCAAGAGGTGATCACTATGGCAGTAGGATTAAAAGTAGATTTTTTATGGTATCCCATAGGAACAGGAGATTTCGTGCATTCCTTTTTTTCAACAATATGTTACAACCTTGAAGGCGGGAAATGGGGAAGCAGATTCCCATATTTGATGAACAGTCTATATCAGGGAGAGTTATCTTATAATGATCTGGACAGCGCAAAAGAAGAATTGACAGTCATAATAGAGGAATTCAAAGAATTTTCTCCAGATCAAGTAATTTGGGATATTGAGGATTTAAGCAAACAACCGCCATGGGGAAATAATATCAGCCCGGAAATAAAAAATTTGTCTGACTATTTTATTACTTGTGACGGCGAGAATATATTTGATGAGATAATTAAGGCGTTTAAGGAAGCAAAAGCAGAAAAACAAAACATTGTTTTAACAAGCTTATAAAACGAAACATAGTAAAAACGATTTGAAGTAAATGTTTAAGAGGGTGGAAGGATGAGTATCGACTGGAAAAACACGGCAGATGATGATGGGTATGTGGTGATTCGGGAAAAACAAAAAAGAAAAATCTCCAGGCTGTCTGTTCTGGACAGTGAGTCCAAAGAGTCTATTTACAGCCTGCTTTTTGAAGAGATAAAGAGAAAGGACACGGATTCAGATGAGTAATGAATTAATCAGCACGGAACACAGATATGTGATTGACGTCTCCTATGGCATCAATCAGGACGGATTCATCGCTGTGGGCACCGAGAGTATTGTTTACAAAGGACTGGAGATTAAGCAGGACGGCGAGATCAAGTTTTCATGCGTATTAAAATTTAAGCCGAGAGCAGTCCGCATGAACGGTGAGGTCATTGACCGGTTAAGCAGATTTAAAGACGAGGAATGGAAGATATTTGAAGACCTCAAAGACTGCCGGTCTGTTGTCAAGATCAATGATGTCATAGAGGATATGGGAGACTTCAGCGTGAAATGCAGCTATGTCCCCGGAGGTGTCATCACGAATGAGGGGTATTTCTGCGTGGTAGAGGAGTTCATCGACGGATGGAACCTGGATGAATTCTGCCGGGAGGAATACTGGAAATTAAGACGGATCGAGCCTGTTGGAAATGGCTTGTCCAAAGTTGTCAATTACAGCGATTACAGCAGTGATGAGAAGAGGGCGGCTGCCGCAAGTTATAACTATGAAAATATTCTGAAATATCAGGACCAGATTTTGCTCTTTATGATTAACCTCTGCGAGATCATGCAGTATATTACGGAGCAGAAATATGTGCTGCACTTGGATATTAAACCCGAGAATATTATGGTTACCCGGTACGGCAAGGAACTGGTACTGATCGATTTCGGCAAGTCGTACAAGGTCACCAGGGCACAGCGTTTTGCGTACAGCAATCTGACAGAGGCGGATTACAGCCGCCCGGAAACAATCGACCGCTTATACCAGTACGGGACATTGGGATACGCTGCGCCGGAGTGTTATTCAGAGGCAGGGGATGGTTCTGAATTCCCCTTCCCGTCAGAATTTGAAAAAGGGAAAATGTCAGTGGAAAGCGATATCTTCTCTCTTGGGGCGGCTTTTTGGGAGTGCCTGAATATTTATGAGCTGGTTACGAAGAACAGGCTGTTCGCGGAAGATCCCCACGCGTTCTACCAGAAATATTTTCTGAGGGAGGACTTATATTCGGGAAGAGATCTGTCCTGTACCTCCCGGTATTATCATAAGAAGCTTGATCATATTATCAGAAAATGCACAAGAAAGCGTGCTCCGGGATATACAGACCCTGACAATAAGAAATATTATCACTCCTATACGGAATTGAAAAAGGATCTGGAGGATGCCAGGAACTCTGTGCCGACCATTGTGAAAGAAGAAAGCGTCAAGGTGCGCAATGCCTTCCGGATCGGAGGCGTCATGCTTTCCTGTTTCCTGATCTCTCTCATTATCTATGGAATCTATCGGACGGCAGCCTTCCATATTGCCATGGGGAAATGGGACAGCCTTACAGCGGACTATAATGATACGCAGTTTTATAGGCTGGAAGAAACCGCGGGGGATCTGATTGATTCTGCAAGTGCGGGACAGATAGACAGTACCTATGAAGAGATCGCTGCTTTTACATATAACGGGAATGATATCTCAGAGTATGAAGCCCAGATGCTGACAGACCTGCTTCAAAAAATCGATGATCCGCAGGCGCTGCCGCAGCGGATCGACGAGATTATGAGACATGCTAATACCCGCAGCTTTCGGGAGATATCCACCGCTGTTGTAAAGCTGGGAGATGTGGAGAACAGTATCGGTTATGACCTGGCGTATGCCATATACAGCATAGAGGCCGGAAAGACGGGAATTCTGGAGGGGTACGAGACTCTGCTGGCCTATCAGGATAACAGTGAGTTCCGCAGCGCGGTGGTAAAGCTGAAAAATGTCCTGGACAATGACGAGTATATCAATATGATCGCCGAGGCGAATGGGATTACCCGGCAGGAAGTCCAGAATTTCTTTAAGACGATTACATTGGAGGAGGGGCTATGAAAAAGTTGATGAACAAGATATTTAACAGGATTCCGCTCCTGAAATATGTGCTGACAGCTTTTGCAAAGGGGGTTTGCATCATCGCGGCAGTTCTGGCTGTTCTCTTCGGGATCAGTTATGCCACTGGAATCTATGGGAGAATAGAGACAGCGCTGGATCTGAAATATGACTCTGTATTTGTGACAATGCCGATTATTCTGACAGCGGTCCTGGCTGTGATCTGCTTTTTGATCGGATTTTTGATGTACTTTCACAAATACAAAAGACAGAAATCAAAAACCCTGTTCGGAGAGCAGTTCCGGAATGTGTTAGAACAATCTCCGGCCGGCGGGCGGCAGGAAGGAGGCAGATGAGAGCTATGAGGGCGGATAGAAACAAGATCTGCGGACCGCGCAGAGGCTTCTGGAAGAGAGCGGCCGCGGCAGTGATGAGCGCTTTGATGCTGCTGACAATGCTGGAGCCGTCGGCGCAGGCTTATGCCTCCCCGGGAGATCCGCATACAGTGACATTTGTCTTTGCAAATAAGCTGGACACCCCTGTCTCCGGTGTCAGTGTTTTGCTGAAAGACGAGGGAGGAAATGAGATATCCGCATCAAGCGTAAATGAAAATGAGGTGACTTTCGAGGGACTTTATGAGGAAAGCACCTATACCTATACGATTGATGTGGGGGAAAATGAATACGAAGTTCCGGAAGAAGAGAGCATTCAGATCGAGGATCACGATATGGAGATCCCGGTCACACTCTACACCCAGGCTCCGGAGTGCAGCATGGAGAGTGTGGAGACGCCACAATCTTTTGGCAGCCGGGTGCGGTTTGAAGTCAATTATACGGGGACTGAGCCGGCAGACTTTCAGTGGTATTTCGAGGATGAGAGACTGGAAGGGGAGACCACGGCGGTCTTAACCCTTGACGCAGTGACCCATGAGGATGCGGGAACCTATTCCTGCACGGTTGAGACAGAACTTTCGGCCGCGGCCAGACCGTCTGCCGTCCTGAATGTCTCAGCCGCGGATCCGATTGTAACGGTGGACGTGCAGGGCCGGAATATCCTGCAGTCCCGGGCTGATATTACCGCGGTGGTGACTCACCGCGAGAATCCTTCTGCACCGAAGCCGGAGGGATGGGTGGTGTTTTATATCGACGGCAGCTCTGCCGGGAGAAGACGATTATCGGACGGTGCAGCCACCCTTTCATACATGCGGCTTGGAACGGATGATAAGCACCTTGTATATGCAGAGTATATCAGCGATGACGAGGAGAATTATAGGAATGCCAGATCAGAGGATGTTGTGTATGGAAAAGTGACCCCGGAAGAGAACAGCCATTATACTGTCAGTGAGCCGGATCCCGATACCGGATGGTACAATGGAGAATATCCGCTTATTATTACGCCGATTTCCGACGGCGGCTTTGACCAGATCTGGAATGGGGAGGCGTGGGCAGAACAGGTGGCTGTCCAGGCAGAATCCGCAGATGGGACGGTTGATATCCTGCTGAGAAATTCTCAGACGCAGGAAGAGACCAACACAGTGTCCCTGTCATATCAGATGGATTCCGCGGCTCCCTCGGATATCAAGATGTCCGCGCCTGCGGATGCGAATTTTGACAGGCGTACCAATACATACGAAATCGAGTTTACCGCCGAGGATGAAACAGCAGGGGTCTCTTCTATTACATGGTATGACAGAGAGAATACCCCTCATATTGTCGCCCAGGACCAAAACGGAAGATTTATAGAAGATATGACGGCAGACGAGTGGAAGAGCGTCCGCAGGATCGAGGCGGATGATGCTGCCGGCAATACCGGGGAAAATGCAGATGTGGGAAATCGGTTTATCGAGATCTCCTACCCGGAGGCAGACCGGATCGTAGATGAGACCTGCGCTGAGATAGACAGCGGACAGTGCGATGCGGACTCCAGATATTTCTACAGGTCCTCCAGGATCGCAGTGTCTTTGACAGTGTCAGACGACGCTGTGGCAGCAGGCGCGCTGGCCTTATATAAAAATTCCGTAAGCGAGCCGGTTGCCTTAGAGTATGATTCAGAGACAGGGCTGTACACATATACAGTAGAATTAAATACAGAAGAAGCATATTCCATAACGATCCAGGCAGAAGGATATACGATTTTCAGCAGCGAGTATGCCGGAGCGGCCAGCAGCAGTGCTTATACATCTGCTCAGCATATTCTTGACATGACAGATCCGGTGATCACAGTTCAGTATACTCCGGACGAACTGCCTGAGGACGTGGCGGGGTATAACCAGGTGCGGACAGCCACAGTGACGGTTCAAGAGGCTAATTTCAATCCAGATGAACTGGGATTTACACAGTTTTCTGCCACGGATGTAAACGGAGACGCTCTGGAAGAGGAAGACCGGCTGAGAAGGGAATTGGCCCGGTCACTGGAGAGGGCTGAGTGGAAAGGCGAAAACGGTACATATACAGCAGAAAATGTTCTGATGTTTGACACGGACGCACAGTATGATTTTTCACTGGAATGCACAGATATGGCCGGAAACAGCGGGACCTATGAAGAGGACCGGCCGTTTATCATCGACCGGACAGCACCGGACGGCCTTGAAATTGTATATGACACAAATCCGATCAGCACAATTTTAGAAATCCTGTCGTTTGGGTTCTATAATCCTTCCGTAACAGTCACCCTCTCGGCACAGGACGATATTTCCGGCATTGCCTGCTTCACCTGGACATATGAGCAGGAGGACGGCACCAGCACGACGGTGAATGTGGAGCGGGAGACCGGAGAGATCAGCTGCACGGATGACAGTTTCATTTATCAAGACGGGGGAAAGAAGGCCGTGGCATCCTTTGTGCTCGCCGGGGATGAGGCGAAGCAGTATCGCGGGAGCATCAGCTTTACCGTGACAGATAAGGCGGGAAATACCAGCCAGGTACATGACAGCAACGGGGCTGTAAAGCAGGAAGACGGAAGCGTGATTGAGACGGAGAACGGACATGTGCTGGTTGTGGATACCATTGCGCCGGACCGCGCGGTCCGCTATCCCGAGCCTCAGCAGATCCGGGACCGGAGAACCATGGAGCTGTATACCGGGAACAAAGCTGAATATGCGAATAGGGAAAATACAGATTCGATCCTGTATTATGATCATACCTGCGAGGATGGCATACGGGCCGAAGTGACGGTTACAGAAGCAAATTTCTATGCAGAGGATGTAAAAGTCCTTGTCAACGGAGAGGAATACACTGTTGAGGAATGGACCAGACAAGGGGATGAACGGACCGGATACATCGAACTGACAGAGGATGGGACATATACGATTGACATCATGTATACAGACCGTTCGGGAAATGAGATGAAAACGTACCGGTCAGAACAGATCGTACTGGACAGGACCCCTCCGGTAATCGAAAAATATGAGTTTATCCCTGCGTCGGCTGACGGCACGGCAGAAACTTCAGACTTTATCGATTACTTAGAGTACGGCTATTATTTTAAGACGGATTTTGAGGTAGCCGTCACTGCGTCCGACGCCGTATCAGGCATGGATCGGATTGATTACCGCCTGGTTCCTTACGAAAACGGGATCAGACAGGAGGAATTGACAGGGACTGCGCCTGTGACGGATGGGACAGCCAGGATTTCGGTTCCTTCCGGATTTAAAGGACAGATTTATGCAGAAGGCTTTGACAATGCGGGCAACAGCTCCGAGGAAGTGACGACCCGTGCCTTTGTCATAGATGATCAGGGACCGTCTGTTGAGATCTCTGACAGCAATTCCACGGAGTATGCAGACGCGGCGGGCAATGCGCTGTACATGTCAGACATCAGCATTACGGCTGTTATTACGGACCGGGTTTCCGGTATCCGGGAGATTGCGTATTCCCAGACTTCGGAAAAGACCGGGACAGATCAAAGGATCACGTTGAATAACACGGGATATCAGGCGGGCGATCAGCTGGAGGACGGCTGGGTCGTGGAAGAGACGGATGAGAATCTTGTGACAAAGGTATCCAGGACATTTGTATATAACACGGATGATAATGATATTGTGCTGTCAGTCTCAGTGGCTGACAGGGCGGGAAACGAGGCGGAAACTGTCTCGAGCAGACGGTTCACCATTGATAAGACAGACCCGGTTATTCACGTGGCTTTCCGCGATGACGATGATTCGGACCTCTATTATAATGCCGACCGGATCGCAGTCGTGACAGTGACAGAACGCAATTTTGATGCAGGTCTCATAAAGACTGCGATCCAGAATGAAATCGGAGATGTGCCGGATGTGACGTTTTCAAGGGTGTCCATAGACCAATATGCGGCGGTGATCGTCTTTGATGAAGGAGATTACACCTTCGACATCGAAGGCTCAGATCTGGGAGGCCGCAAGGCGGCAGTAAGTTACAGCGGAGGAAATGAGCATCTCTTCTATGTTGACAAGACCTGTCCTGTCGTCACGGATAACTTTGCAGAATTTAGCAGCCCGGAGACGGAGAACAGCTTCCGGGAAGAGAAGACAGTGACCATATCTGTCACGGAACATCATTTTGATCCGGAATTGATGGGGCTCCGTGTATATGAGAAAGAGGCCGGAGCAGAACATTCCGCAGATGGGATGACGGATATGGACAGTGCGGTCAGCGCAGGGCAGTGGGTGGATGACGGGGATGTGCACTCGCTTACATTTGAAGTGGGAGCGGAGGCCGTATACCGGATTGAAATGACGCCCCAAGATCTGGCGGGCAACACTTCAGATTCCCGTTCCACAGTGGTTTTTGAAATCGACACGACCGCACCTGTCATTGAAAAGAAAAACGGGTTTTATGTAAGTTCTGACGATACAGAGTTCTTGGACATTTACGCTTACGACAGGGCCCAGGAGCCTTCGCCGACACTGGAATTCAGCGACCTGAATATTGAGCATCTGGAGTATTCCCTGACCGTCTGGAAGCCGGACTATACTAGCTCCGAGGCGGCGCTGGTCATGGAGCCGGCGAGCGTCTATCTGGACGGGGATGCGCAGCATGAGGGCATCGTAGGCGGAGGAAGCTTCGAAGTACCTGATTTTACGGAAGACGGGGTATACGCGCTGGAAGTGACAGCCGTGGATACTGCGGGCAACAGAAGCGAGCTGAATGTGAATACATATGCAAGAGTGATCAATCAGGATGTACTTGCCTTTATTATGGACAGCAATGCGGAGAGGAATTCCGGCCTGTATTCCTTCCAGTATGAGGATGGGACTCCCATCAGCATGAGGTCGGACAGCTTTAAGGACCTGGAGATCCTTGTGATGGCAAAAGCAGGGACAGATGTGGATGTTGTCCTGCGGGACATGAACGCGGACGAGCTGTACACGAATGCACAGGTGTCGGCTGACGATAGTATCTATGGATTTACTGTTTATAATTATACTCTGCGGTCGGACTTCTTCCGGGACAGCTTTGACGATGATACGGATGCAGACCTGTATTTGTCAGTGAAGAATGACGGGAAACGGGTTGACCTTGGAGCCATGCATATTGACAGTGCGGCGCCGGAATGCGAGCTCCCGGAGGAGCTTGCGTCATGGCACTGGTATTTTGGAGATGACCGGCAGACTGTCGCGATCACCGGGATCAATGAACTGCTTGACGAGACGGCGACCAAGATCTATGACAACGGGAAAGAGAGTGAGTTTGACTATTCGCAGGAGGAAGGGACACTTACCTTTACCCTGGAAAAGGGATGGCATAATATAGGGATTGCCCTGAGTGATACCGCGGGAAATATCAATAATATCCAGGAGCGGACCAATATCCATGTGGGGTACTTCTGGCTGTGGACGATTCTGCTCAGCTGTATCCTGCCCGCCGCAGCGGCTGCGGGAGCAGTTCTGATTTATCGGTATCGGAGACGGATACAGTAGGCAGCGACACAATAATTCAGAAGAAATCCCGCAGCTTTTCCACCGCGCTCTTCTCGATCCGTGAGACGTAAGAGCGGGAAATCCCGAGCTGTCTGGCGATTTCCCGCTGGGTGTATTCTTCACCGTTGTAAAGACCATAACGCATTTTTAAAACGAGCTTTTCTCTTGGGGAAAGCTCGTTTTCGACTTTTTCGTAGAGTTTCTGAATGTTTTCCTTGAGATAGATTTTTTCGGGGACATCGACCTCGTCGGTCTCAATGACGTCGTAAAGTTTAATCTCGTTGCCTTCCCGGTCAGTGCCGATTGGTTCGTAAAGGGAAATCTCTTTTGCGGACTTCTTTTTGGCGCGCAGATGCATGAGAATTTCATTTTCAACACACCGGGAAGCGTACGCTGCCAGCCGGTTTCCTTTGTCGGGGTTGAAAGTGACGACTGCCTTGATCAGCCCGATCGTTCCGATGGAGAGCAGATCCTCGGGATCTTCCTCCAGATTCTGATATTTTTTGATCACATGGGCGACAAGCCTCAGATTTCGTTCGATCAGGATGTGTTTTGCCTCGAGGTCTCCTTCTGTATATCTCTGGATGTAATACTTCTCTTCCGAAGCGGTGAGAGGGTTGGGAAATGATTTCAAGACGGCACCTCTTAGCACATTTGATATAGTGTATGAAAAAACAGGCCGGTTCGTGCTTTTCCAATCTAAAAGAAGGACAGCATCAGCCTGGAACGATGGGATGTGTAAAAGAAAATCAAGAATTGAGCAAAAGATATACATAAACAGTGTATAAAAATATTCACAAAACAGGTATGGGGTCAATGTGCATTGACTCCTGTCCTGACGTAAGATATCATAGACATACATTCCCGGGGAAATCATTCTCCGGCAATCTCGCACCAGAAGGGTGTCTGGCCGGATCGGTCGGAAATTCAGTTTTGTTTTATTGGTAAAGTGGTGTTTTAACTCGGTGGATGTACACAGCAGGGAACTCATGAGAAAGGAGCAGAGATGAGTTTCAGCACGATAATATCCGCAGCCATTGACGGTCTGGGGGTGGAACTTGTACGCGTGGAGGCGGATGTATCTAACGGTCTCCCTGTATTTCATATGGTAGGCTATCTGTCATCAGAGGTAAAAGAAGCAGGAGAGCGGGTGAGGACTGCGATCAGAAATTCGGGGTTTGATTATCCTGCGAAACGCACAGTCATTAACCTGTCGCCAGCTACCCTCAGAAAGCGGGGAGCATCCTTTGATCTTCCTATAGCGGCGGCAATCCTGGCATCGTTGGGACAGATAAGCTCTACGGCGCCAGAGGGATGCCTTATAATAGGAGAGCTGGGGCTTGACGGACGGATCAGAAAAGTGCCGGGGATCCTGCCGATCGTCATGGAAGCGAAGGAAGCGGGCATATCCCGCTGCATCGTACCCGAAGAAAATACGGCAGAGGCGGCGCTCGTAAAAGACATGAAAGTGATCGGCGCTGGAGATCTGGGGGAGGTCGTTTCTATACTCAGAGGACAGTATACGCCTGAGATGGTGGCTGCGGGAGAGGAGCCGGGCGGATGCGAGGAGGATCTGCCGGATTTTGCGGATATACGAGGACAGGAAAATGTAAAGCGGGCGGCTGAGATCGCGGTCGCGGGCGGGCATAATCTGCTCATGATAGGGCCGCCGGGAAGCGGAAAATCCATGACGGCAAAGTGTATCGCAGGGATACTGCCGCCGCCGGATATGGAAGAGAGCCTGGAGATCACAAAAATATACAGTGTGCTGGGGATGTTGGATGAGAATTCCCCCCTTATACGGAAACGCCCATTCCGTGAGGTACATCATACAGCGACCCGGGCGGCGATGGTCGGCGGAGGGATGATACCCCGACCGGGAGAAATCAGCCTTGCACATGGGGGCGTGCTCTTTCTGGATGAACTTCCGGAGTTCAGGAAAAGTGTTCTCGAGGTGCTGCGCGAGCCTCTGGAGGAGAGAAGCATACAGATATCAAGGACATATGGAAACTATCGCTTTCCAGCGGATTTTATCCTGGTGGCGGCGATGAATCCGTGTCCCTGCGGATGTTACCCGGATATGAAAAAATGTACATGCACGCCTGCCCAGATCCATATGTATTTAAGCCGGATCAGCCGTCCTTTCCTGGATCGGATCGATCTGTGCGTAGAAGCTCCAAGGGTAAAATATGAGTATCTTGCTGATGAGAGAAAGGGGGAGAGTTCTGCGGTGATCCGCAAACGAGTGCGCTGGGCAAGGGAAATACAGAGAGAGCGTTACAAGAATACGAAAATCACCACAAATGCCATGCTGTCCGGAAAAGAACTGAAAAATTACTGCCGCCTGGGTGAAAAAGAACATGCCCTGATGGAGCAGGCCTTTACTGTCATGGAACTGACCGCGCGGACCTATCACCGGATCATTAAGACAGCGCGGACGATCGCTGATCTGGAGGGTGAGGAGCGGATCCGTGAGAGCCATCTCAAAGAGGCTCTCGGATACCGCATTATGGACGAAAAATATTGGCGGAGACAGGAGGTATAGCAGATGAAATATGAATACTGGCTGGCAGGAGTGAGAGGCTTATCCACGGCGAAAAAATCTCTTTTGAGGAGACACATGAAAACAGCGGAAGCAGTCTATTATATAGAAGAAACACAATTAAACAAATTAGAGTTCTTGAATGAGAAAGACCGAAATAAAATTATCCAGGCAAAGAAACAGGGGGATCCCGGACCAGAATACGAAAAGATGCTTGAGAAAGGCATCCAGTTTATCCCCTGGTTCTCAGAAGGATATCCGAAATGCCTGAAGGAGATCCCGGATCATCCGTATGCCCTCTATGTGAAAGGCAGTCTTCCCCATGAGGGCCAGAAGAAAGCCGCAGTCATAGGAGCTCGCAGATGTACGCCCTATGGGGAGAAATATGCCGTTGATTTTGGGAGAGTCCTTGCAGGCCGCGGGGTAGAGATCATCAGTGGTATGGCGAGAGGGATAGACGGAATGGCGCACAGGGGAGCTCTCACCGGTGGAGGGAGGACGTATGCTGTGCTGGGCTGCGGAGTAGATGTGTGTTATCCAAAAGAACACATCGGTCTGTATGTGGATATCCTGCAGCACGGCGGGGGCATCCTTTCGGAACAGCCGCCCGGAACAGCCCCGCTCCCTCAGTATTTCCCGGCCCGCAACCGGATCATCAGCGGGCTCTCAGACGCAGTCCTGGTGATAGAAGCCGGAAGAAAAAGCGGTTCTCTCATAACGGTGGACATGGCGCTGGAGCAGGGCCGGGACGTATATGCTCTTCCGGGTCCGGTGAACAGTGTTATGAGCGAAGGATGCAACTACTTGATCCGGCAGGGAGCGGAAGTGCTCTTATCTCCTGAGGAGCTGGCAGAACAATGGGGACTGACAGAAGAACAGGGGCTGACAGAAAAGCGGGAGTTGGCAGGATGCCGCCATCAGGCAGGTGGACGAAGGTCAGGTAAAAGTCTGAAGGAGGGCAATGGGAGAAGTGTATCCCCTGGTAAAATGGAGATCAAAAATCAAAAAATGCTTGAAACTCCAGAAAATTTGGTGTATAGTTGTCTCGGCTTGTATCCCAAGGGCGTGGATCAGGTGGCGGCAGAGACAAAGCTGGACGTGAAGACCGTCATGGAACTGCTGGTCACTTTGGAATTGGAGGGATACATAAGAGAAATCTCGAAGAATCAGTATATCATAGCCCGATATTGACGGAGGAGTTATTTTATGGCACATTATCTTGTTATTGTGGAGTCACCTGCGAAAGTGAAGACGATCAAAAAATTTCTGGGGAGCAGTTATACGGTTGCCGCTTCTCAGGGGCATGTGCGTGATCTGCCGAAAAGTTCGCTGGGGATCGACATAGAGCATGATTATGAACCAAAATATATCACGATACGAGGAAAAGGCGATATTCTCGCGGCGCTGCGTAAGGAAGCAAAAAAGTCAGATAAAGTCTTTCTCGCGACTGACCCTGACCGTGAAGGCGAGGCGATCTCGTGGCACCTTGCCGCGGCGCTGAAGCTGGATCAGAAAAAGATGCGCCGTATCACTTTTAATGAGATCACAAAAAATGCGGTGAAGGCGTCTTTGAAGGCTCCCAGAGACATTGATATGAATCTGGTGGATGCACAGCAGGCAAGACGTGTGCTGGACCGTATGGTCGGATACAAGATCAGCCCGCTCCTCTGGGCAAAGGTAAAGAGGGGCCTGAGCGCCGGCCGTGTGCAGTCGGTAGCGCTCCGCCTTGTGGCAGACCGCGAGGATGAGATCAATGCGTTTATTCCGGAGGAATACTGGACATTGGACGCGATCCTGAAGATCAAAGGGGAGAAGCGGCCCTTGACAGCAAAGTTCTATGGTACTGATAAAAAGAAGATGACCATCCATTCAGAGCATGAGCTGAATGAGATACGAAAGAAAGTTGAAAATGCAGACTTCCGCATCACGGATATTAAGACAAGTGAGCGGATCAGGAAAGCTCCGCTGCCGTTTACAACGAGTACCCTGCAGCAGGAAGCGGCTAAAGCGCTAAATTTCGGGACACAGAAGACAATGCGTATCGCGCAGCAGCTCTACGAAGGAATTGACATCAAAGGAAACGGAACGGTTGGTGTTATCACTTATCTGCGTACAGATTCTACCAGGATCGCGGATGAGGCTGACGCTTCCGCAAGAGAGTATATTTCTTCCGTATACGGAAAAGAGTACGCTGCGGCAGGGCAGAAGAGCAAGAGCGAGAGCAAGAAGATACAGGACGCCCACGAGGCGATCCGTCCCACGGATATCAACAGGACTCCTGCATCTCTGAAGGAATCCCTGACAAGAGATCAGTTCCGGCTCTATCAGCTCATCTGGAAGCGGTTCGCTGCGAGCCGTATGACTCCTGCGAAGTATGAGTCTACTTGCGTAAAAATAGGAGCCGGAGGGTACTGCTTTACAGTAGCGGCGTCCAAGCAGATATTTGACGGTTTCCGTTCTGTATATACAGAGGCAGACGAGGAGAAAGAGGAAAGCAATGTTCTGGTGGGCGGTCTCAGCATGGATTCTGTTCTCACGAAAGAAAGTCTTGACCCGAAACAGCATTTCACCCAGCCGCCGGCACATTATACTGAGGCGAGCCTCGTCAAAGCGCTGGAAGAACTGGGAATCGGGCGCCCGAGCACCTATGCGCCGACCATTTCTATCATCCTGGGACGCCGCTATGTGACGAAGGAGGCAAAGAACCTCTATATCACAGAGATCGGCGAAGTGGTAAACAATATGATGAAGCAGTCTTTCTCTAGCATCGTGGATGTGAATTTCACGGCGAATATGGAAGGACTTCTTGACATGGTTGAAGAAGGAAAGGTCGAGTGGAAAGAGATCACCCGCAACTTTTATCCGGATCTTGACGAGGCGGTGAAGAAGGCGGAAAAAGAGCTGGAGACTGTCAAGATTGAGGATGAGGTGACAGATGTTATCTGCGAAGAATGCGGCAGAAACATGGTCATCAAATACGGACCTCATGGGAAATTCCTTGCATGCCCCGGATTCCCGGAATGCCGTAATACAAAACCATATCTGGAGAAGATCGGCGTGCCCTGTCCGGTTTGCGGAAAAGAGATCGTTGTCCGGAAGACAAAGAAGGGCAGAAGGTATTATGGATGCGAGGATAATCCGGAGTGCGAGTTTATGTCCTGGCAGAAACCATCCAAAGAAAAATGCCCTGAATGCGGCGGTTATATGGTAGAGAAGGGCAGCAAACTTGTCTGTGCAGATGAAAAATGCGGATATGTGACAAGTCTGGAGCAAAAAAAGCAGTGAAACAATAATGGAATTGCATTGCTATTCTGAAAATTGTGTGATAATATAGATGTGAATATTGCTTTAATAGGATTTGTATATACAATTACATGTGAAACAAATGATATTCGGAGGAAATAATGAGTGTACAACTGTTAGACAAAACAAGAAAAATCAACAAGCTGCTGCACAATAATAATTCGAGCAAGGTTGTTTTTAATGATATCTGTGCCGTTCTTACGGACATCCTTGATTCAAATGTGCTGGTGGTCAGCAGGAAAGGGAAGATACTCGGCGCAAGCAAATGCCCGAACGTCAGGGAGATCAATGAGCTGTTCACGGAATCCGTAGGCTCCCATATTGACTCCATGCTGAATGAGAGACTTCTCAGTATTCTTTCTACAAAAGAGAATGTAAATCTTGAGACGCTTGGTTTTTCAGCAGATGCGGTACAGGGCTGTCAGGCGATCATCACCCCTATCGACATCGCGGGGGAGAGGCTCGGGACACTGTTTATCTACAAGCAGGATAGCATGTATTCGATTGATGATATTATCCTCAGCGAGTATGGGACCGCTGTGGTCGGGCTTGAGATGCTGCGTTCCGTAAACGAAGAGAATGCGGAAGAAACAAGAAAAGAACACATTGTTCAGTCTGCGATCAGTACCCTGTCCTTCTCAGAGCTGGAAGCGATCATACATATTTTTGACGAATTAGGTGGGACAGAAGGCATCCTGGTGGCGAGCAAGGTGGCGGACCGTGTGGGCATCACTCGCTCAGTTATAGTCAATGCGCTGCGCAAATTCGAGAGCGCGGGCGTGATCGAATCTCGTTCATCCGGCATGAAGGGGACTTATATCAAAGTTTTAAATGACTATGTATTTACAGAACTTGAGGAGATCAGGAAAGAGCGGATGTAGTCAGGAGGGCGGCAGCGATGTATGAAGGAAATCCTGTTGATCTGCGGATGGAGAAAACGATCTCCGCGGATGGAATCTTTGATGAAGCGACCCGGCAGTGCAGGGTGTTCAAATACGATCCGGATGAGGACAATATTTATCTTGAGTTGAAAGAGGATGAGCTTACCGCGATATCCCTGGACGCGAAATACAGATGTTATATTTCCACCAGGACAGAGCTTCTTTACTGCACTGGCGTGGTAAAAGAGCGGTATTGTCGAGAAGACCGGAAGATATTCAAATTCCGGATTGAAAATGGATTTTATAATGTATATGAGGGAAGGCGGATGACGAAGCGTGCCTAAAAGGTACGCTTTGTTTTTTCGCAAAAAACATCATAAACCATGTTGACAAATCGAAACCAGAGTGCTATTTTATATTCATGGGGTTTAGCACTCGTAGTAAAAGAGTGCTAATAAGGAAAATTTAAGGAGGAATCACAATGAAGTTAGTACCATTGGGTGACAAAATTGTTTTAAAGCAGTTAGAAGCAGAGGAAACAACAAAATCCGGTATCGTGCTGCCGGGACAGGCGAAAGAGAAGCCGCAGGAGGCAGAGGTCATTGCAGTCGGACCTGGAGGAAATATAGATGGAAAAGATGTTGTAATGCAGGTTAAATCCGGTGACAAGGTAATTTATTCCAAATACTCCGGCACAGAAGTAGAGCTTGACGGCGAGCAGTATATCATCGTAAGACAGAATGATATCCTGGCGATCGTAGAGGTATAGAACACTCAGCGAGGATGTATCTACACTGACACTTAGCGAGGTTCATACAGATAATAAATAATATAAGGAGATGCATAGAAAATGGCAAAGGAAATCAAATATGGAGCTGAAGCCAGAGCAGCTCTGGAAAAAGGCGTAAATCAGCTGGCAGATACAGTAAAAGTAACACTTGGCCCAAAAGGAAGAAATGTAGTTCTTGATAAATCCTTCGGAGCGCCGCTCATCACTAACGATGGCGTTACGATCGCAAAAGAGATCGACCTTGAGGACGGATTCGAGAACATGGGCGCACAGCTCATCAGAGAGGTTGCTTCCAAGACAAATGATGTGGCCGGAGACGGAACCACAACTGCAACGGTCCTCGCACAGGCTATGGTACACGAAGGTATGAAAAACCTGGAGGCAGGGGCAAATCCTATCGTCCTGAGAAAGGGTATGAAAAAAGCGACTGACAAGGCGGTTGAGGCGATCCAGTCTATGAGCAGCAAGGTAAAAGGCAAGGATCAGATCTCAAGAGTTGCAGCGGTTTCTTCAGGAGACGAGGCTGTGGGCGAGATGGTAGCTGACGCGATGGAGAAAGTTTCCAACGATGGCGTTATTACGATCGAAGAGTCCAAGACAATGCAGACAGAACTGGATCTTGTAGAAGGTATGCAGTTTGACCGCGGATACATTTCCGCTTATATGGCAACAGATATGGAGAAGATGGAAGCAGTTCTTGATGATCCGTATATCTTGATCACAGACAAGAAAATTTCCAATATCCAGGATATCCTTCCGCTCCTTGAGCAGGTCGTACAGTCAGGCGCAAGGCTTCTTATCATCGCTGAGGATATCGAGGGCGAGGCTCTTACCACATTGATCGTCAACAAACTGCGCGGAACATTCAATGTAGTTGCAGTGAAGGCTCCGGGATATGGCGACAGAAGAAAAGAAATGCTCCAGGATATTGCGGTCCTTACAGGCGGACAGGTGATTTCTGAAGAGCTTGGTCTTGACCTCAAAGAGACAACAATGGATCAGCTCGGGCGTGCGAAATCCGTTAAGGTACAGAAAGAGAATACAGTCATTGTCGACGGCTGCGGAGAGAAGAGCGGGATCAACGACAGGATCGCTCAGATTAAGAAAGCGATCGAAGAGACAACATCTGATTTCGACAGAGAGAAGCTTCAGGAGAGGCTTGCAAAACTGGCAGGCGGCGTAGCGGTTATCCGTGTGGGCGCGGCAACAGAGACTGAAATGAAAGAGGCAAAACTCCGCATGGAGGACGCTTTGAATGCCACAAGGGCAGCAGTAGAGGAAGGAATCATCGCAGGCGGCGGTTCCGCGTATATCCACGCTGCAAAAGAAGTTGCAAAACTGACAGAGGAACTGGACGGTGATGAGAAGACAGGTGCAAGGATCATCCTGAAAGCGCTGGAAGCTCCTCTGTATCAGATCGCAGCAAACGCAGGACTTGAGGGCGCTGTGATCGTAAATAAAGTCAAAGAGTCAGAGCCGGGAATCGGATTTGACGCTTATAAAGAAGAGTATGTAGATATGGTAGAAGAGGGAATCCTTGATCCTGCCAAAGTTACAAGAAGCGCTCTTCAGAACGCAACAAGCGTTGCATCCACGCTCCTTACAACAGAGTCAGTGGTATCAACTATTAAAGAGCCTGCATCAGCAGTTCCGGCAGGCGGCGCCGGCGGAATGGGTATGATGTAAAATCTGTAATTGTCGCGGGAGAACTCCGGTTTGAGCAAATGCGGGAAACAGCGGAGCGCTTTTTCGAATATCTTTCAGCGCGAGTGTGCAGGCGGCTGAGGCGACTTCAGATTGGAACTTAGAAAAATAGAAATCCGGGAATATGTGTTAAGCTGGGTAATGGGATTGTCTGATACGAAGGCGAGTTGCCTATTGCCCGGCTTTGCCCTTAGCATATTTCCGGATTTCATTATTTTTTCTTATTCCATGGAGCGGAACCGCAGACTAATGCAGCTCTACTCAGCCAGCTCTTCCAGCGGCCTTATCTGATACCCCATTTCTTCCCATTTCCCAAGTAGTTCATCCAGTATCGCGGCATTAGTGTCGGATGTGCTGTGAAGCAGAACGACTGCTCCCGGATGGATGCGTCCGAGCAGTTTGTTGAAGGCTTCTTCTTTTGTGGGCTGGTCATCGTCGTACCAGTCTACATAGGCAAGGCTCCAGAAGAAAGTCTTATAGCCCAGTTCTTTTGCCATCTGGAGGTTTGTTTCACTGAACTTTCCCTGAGGCGGACGGTAGTATTTTGTCATTTCTTTTCCGGTCACTTCTTTGTAGGCGTCCTCCACATCTTTCAATTCTTTCTGGAAGGAATCCATAGATGCGATCTGTGACATATCAGGATGATGCCATGTGTGGTTTCCAACAGTGTGTCCTTCTTCTGTCATTCTCTTGATCAGCTCGGGCTCAGATTCTATGTAAGTCCCGACTACAAAAAATGTTGCGGACACGCCGTGCTTTTTCAAAGAGTCAAGTATTATCCCGGTATTTCCATTCTCATATCCGCAGTCAAATGTCAGATACATGATTTTTTCATCTGTGTCCTGTGCATAAAAGGCGTCATACTGCGCCAGATCTTCAAAGGTAGCATTGGCAACCGGGGGCTGCCCATCTTCCTGGAAGCTCAGCCCCCAGTTCCCCTCGGCAGAAGCAGCGACAGGCCCGGAATTCGCATAGGCGTGTATCTGTTCTTCGAGAAAACCGATACCGGTTCCAGCAGCGTACGAGGCAAGGAAGAACAGGAGAAAAACCCAGGTCCTTTTTCTCAGGAGAATGTTTCGGCAGAACGGACGGATCGTGTGTGAGATAAAATGTTTCATGTCAGATATCCCTTCAGAGCATGGAGTCTATAGATAATATATGTAGAAAATCTTCGGGTTTGCATAAAAAGATCATTAAAACGATTGACAAGATCAAAGAACAGTTGATAATAGAAGTTAAGAAAAGATAGCAGAAAAAAGAAGATCAGAGACCGTATTTGCGGAATGAAGGCGCTGAACCGCATTTTCCGTGGACGCGGTCTTTCTGACGGCAAAAGGAGAAGATGATGAAAAGATCAGTTTTATTTTTTGATATTGACGGAACACTGCTCAGCGAGATCACAAAGAAGATACCGGAGAGCGCGGCAGAAGCGCTTTCGCAAGCGAAGAAGGCAGGGCACCTGCTGTTTATCAACACAGGCAGGACGATATGCAGTATTCCGTCAGAGATCAGAAGGCTGCCTTTCGACGGGTTCCTCTGCGGATGCGGGACATGCATTGTTTATCATGATGAGCTGCTGTTTGCCAGATCATTGTCACCGGAGCGGGGAAAGGCGGTCATTGCCAAAATGTTCGAGTGTGATCTGGGCGGTATCGCGGAAGGTCCGGAGGATGTATATTTCCCGGAACGGATCAGCAGGTTCGACAAGCTGGAGTCAACGCGGAGGTATTTCAGGGCAAAAGGAATGGGGATCGAGTGCCCTCTTGAGAGCGGCAGGTTTATCTATGACAAGCTGTTCGTATACGCAGATGAGAAGAGCGACCTGGACTCATTTCTTGCGTTTATCAATGAGGACATGGAGGTGCTGGACAGGGGAGAAAATGCGTACGAGGTGATCCAGAAGAATTATTCCAAGGCTACGGCATGTGAGTTCATCGTGGACCGGCTCGGATTTGAAAAGGATCAGGCGTATGTGTTCGGGGACAGCAGCAATGACCTTGCGATGTTTGAGTATGCGGACCATGCGGTGGCAATGGGAGCTCACGCGGCGGTGCTGGAACCATATGCCGAGTATGTGACAAAGACGGTGGAAGAGGATGGGATCGCTCATGCCATGCGGCACTACGGACTGATATAGACAGAGCGTGATCTGTATATCCTCAGAGGGTTCCCCAATGTGATCGTGACCCCGCACATGGCGTTTTATACGGACCAGGCAGTGCGTGATAAACTCTGAACCATATAAATGTTGCATAAATATTATAAATTTGTTACAATGTGTCATATACTTATCGAGGAGGAAACGTTATGATCCAAATCCAGAATATGACAAAAACGTTTGATGGTATTTGTGCGGTCAACAATGTATCACTTGAGATCCCGGAAGGGATCATGTTTGGTCTGCTCGGAACCAACGGCGCGGGAAAGACCACTCTTCTGCGTATGCTCGCCGGTATACTGGAGTCTGACTCGGGAGGTGTTCTCGTTGATGGGAATCCGCTTGAGGCGGGAAAGAAAAAGATATTCTATCTGCCGGACGATCCGTATTATTTTCCCAATGCGTCCATGGAGCAGATGGCACAGTTCTGTAAAGACCAGTACCCGGATATGGATCTGGAGAATGTAGACTATATGGCGGAGACTCTGGAGCTGGATGTGAAGCGTCCCTTGCGTACTTTCTCCAAGGGAATGAAACGGCAGGCATTTCTTATTCTCGCACTGTGCGCGGGAACAAAATATCTTCTCTGCGACGAGGTTTTCGACGGACTGGATCCGATCGTGGCGGAAGTTATGAAGAACCTGTTCCGCCAGGAGATGAAGGAGAGGAAATTTACGGCAGTGGTGGCTTCACACCGGCTGAATGAACTGGAAGATATCTGTGGAAATATTGCGATCCTGCACAAAGGAGGTCTTGTGACGGCAGGGGACATGCGGGGCAGGGCAGAGCATGTCAGAAAATATCAGTGTGTATTTGCGGACGGCACGGACATGGACAGGATAGAGCAGGAGCTTGGGAAGGAACTGGATGTGGTGCGCTTTCAGGCGGACGGAGGCTTTGTGACCCTTGTTGTCCGCGACTCCGAAGGAAGTGCAGAGGCGAATTTGAAGTCGCGGGATATCGAACTGATAAAAGAGGCGCCCATGAGCCTGGAAGAAATCTTTATCGCAGAAATGGAGGGGAAAGATTATGACATCCGTAAAGTGCTTCATTAACTGGATAAGAGAAGCGGGCAGGGGACACCTTGCAGCGTTTCTGGGATGGGGCACAATGCTTGTGTACAGCATCCTCTCGATCACCCGGCTGAGTTTTGATACGGATTATACTTATTTCGGAATGGGAAGCACAGAGCTGTCGTGGCTCGGCGCGGGACTGGGACTGGTCCTTGCTTTTCTTGAGTTCTTCTATCTGCTCCAGCAGAAGAAACAGGATTTTTATTACAGTCTGCCTGTGAAAAAGAGCACGGTGTTCTGGGGCAGCTATGTGCATGGGCTGATCCATTCCATTCTTCCTCTGGCGCTTGCCATGGCGTCCTGCGGGATCTTCCAGTCCGCCGTTGATGTGGAATTTGCGGCCTTTGCCTGGAGTTACACAGGAAAAAGCTTTCTGGTCACGGCAGGTGTGTTCCTGATCTTTTATCATATGGGGATGTTGTGCATCACAGTCTGCGGCAATGTGCTCTCTTCTCTGGTCATGTGCGGCGTTTTTATCTTTTATTTCCGTATCCTGGTGGGAAATGCGTTTACCACCTTTGCCTCCGGCTATTTTCAGACGTATTACCGGATCCCGCTCCTGGAAAAGATGACAGCGGTCCTTTCACCGTTTTCTCTGGCCGAGGCGCTGACCGGCAGAGATGTGTATGAAAAGCCCCTTGTCCTCCGGTTTATGCCCGGCGGCGGCCTGATCGCGGCGTCCCTGGTCTGGATTCTTTTGCTGCTCCTGCTGGCTGCATGTGCGCGCCGGAGGAGAAAGACAGAGCGTACCGGACGGATATTTGCTGTCCTGGCGGCGGAGCGCATGGCTGAGACCGGGATTTCGTTTCTTGCAGGCGTGTGGGCAGCGGGATTTGTGCTGGACGTGTCAGGGCTGATGGAGACCAGCAGGCTGACCGCCGGGATTTCGGCAGCAGGGATCAGCGCAATCGTGGCGGCAGCCGTACACTGTCTGTTGGAAATCGTTCTGAAAAATCCGGGGGCAGGGTTCTTGCGCCGGAAGTGGCAGCTTGTAATATCCTGCGCGTTGGCTGTGGCCGTGTGTATCATGTTTCCCGCGGGGGCATCTTCCTATGACTCGTATTTTCCGGGAGAAGCAGCCAGCGTGGGTATCAGTATCGACGGTCTGGGAATGAGCTATGACGTCTATCTGCAGGTGCGGGGCAACCGGGAAGATTATGAGACGGATGACCGGCTTGTAAAATATACGCTGACCGGTGAGGGGAAGAGCGCAGCTCTTGGCTGGCTTCAGGAGGTCGTTCAGGATTCCGGCGGCAGCACATATACCTGGGCGACAGTGTGTTATCATCTGGAAGACGGCTCCGAGCATTACCGGACCTATCCCCTTACCAGAGAGGAAGTAGAGGCCTTTGCCGCTGTCTATGAGACTGCAGAGTATAAACAGATCGCTTATCCTGCCGTAAATCTGGCAGAGGTGGGAGAGGACCGCTTCACATGGGATGACGGAGTGACCGGGAATGGGATGAAACTGACGGCGGAGGATAAGGCCGGTCTTGTGGAAGCGTACCGGGAAGATGTGGCGGAGTTTGAGATGAACGAACTGACTACAGTGCTTCCTGCGGGGAGCGTGAAAATCCGGTCTTCAAAGAATGGAAAGGTTACTGAAATGGTCGTGTATCCGTTTTTTGAGCGTACCTGTTCTATTCTGGCGGAAAACGATGTAGATCTGGCAAAGACTCTGAAGGATTATCCGGTAGAATCCGTGGAGGTCAGGGAGAGTCTGTTCTCTGCGCCGCGCGATTCTGCGGGCGGAGTCAGCACATCCTTCTATGAGGAGCAGGAAGAAGTGGCGGAGTGGAAAGAAAAACTGGTGCCCTATGAGCTGGATCTGCAGCCTCTTTTGCATCCTCTGGATCATTCCAAAGAAATCAAGGCCGTCATAGAGGAGACAGAGACAAATTCTCTGATCTCGGTGGACTGCGCAATGATGCCGGGCAAATGAAGCAATTATTTTAACAAAGGCGACAGGATTCTTCTTTTTTCTTTTATTTAGAGTGGTATACTGTGGCAGATCACAGTAGTATGTGCGGTGCATCTGCCACGGAAAGGACATTTGTACAGGCAGATGCCGCGAAAAAGAAGGAGGAAGGATATGACAAAGAAGAGGATCATTCTGATCGCGGCAGTGATCGTTGTCCTTGTGGCCGGAGCCGCGGCAGGGGCTTATCTGTATATGAACCGGTTTGACGCAGGGGAATATGTCAGAGCTGTACTGGATGTGTCTTATAAGAATAAAACGGACAAGTATGTGGAGATCACAGGCGTCCCGGAAGAAGAGGCGGCACAGATATTTGAGGATAATCTGAACGCTACTATGAAAGGATTTGAGACATCCTCCATGCCGGAAGAGCTTCTGCCCCAGTATAGAGAACTGTTCAGTGAGCTTGCAAAGCGGGTCAGCTATACAGTGGGACAGCCGGTAAAGAAAGAAGCCGGCGTCTATGAGGTGACAGTCAAAGTAAAGCCGGTCACCCTGTTCCCGGATACATATGGGACATTTCAGGAAAAAGCCCAGGAGTATGCGGATCAGGTCACGAACAGCGTCATGAACGGCGCTGAAATGCCCGGAGAAGAAGAGATGCAGAATCAGATCTATCAGATTTACTACGATGTGCTAAAAAGCCATGTAGACTCAGGAATGCTGTACGGAGAGGCTGAGGATGTGGTGCTTCGGGTCAAAAAGGAAGGCAGCCGGGAGTTTACGATCGATCAAGACGATATGGATAAGCTGGATTCGATGCTGATCGAGGATGTGGGAGAAGAATAAGTTAATAGTAAGAATAAATAGAGACAAAGGGGCTGTCGGGAAATAGATAGTCTTAATCGGGGGCAGACGTGACTCATGCG
>ERZ1090864.425-NODE-426-length-24332-cov-15.633851_pt1 | contig 24332 bp, 18 predicted proteins | sample MGYA00478479_ERZ1090864 | MGnify/ENA primary metagenome ERZ1090864 (study PRJEB33644, sample SAMEA5815743) | chicken gut metagenome | biome: Chicken; feature: Gastrointestinal Tract; material: Caecum | place: Ireland | collected 2019-01-01 | study: A study of the...
GGACTGAGCGCACCGTTGGTGCGGAGCATATGCCCCCTTTTACTGGAATTTACAGCCAACCCTGCTTGACATGTCTGGGAACTGCATTATAATACAAGCAAGGGCAGAACCTCAAAAAATGGCTCTGCCCAAAGTAACTAATGACATATCTTATATCAGTTTTTTCAGTTTACACAAAACTTGAAACGGTCTCTAGAAAGCTCACCTTTCTCTATAAGTTCTCTCCAAAAGAATAATGACTCATTGTGACCAACAACGACTCTACCACTTATCTTGTTATTTTTTGAAAGTCCAAGATTCCCTTCAAGGAAATCCCTAACTTCTCTTTCAGTCCAAATGCAGTCGCCATAATCATCTTCTGATAAACGCTCTGGTTCTAATTCGTTGATGAATGTTGCTACGGACCTCATAAAATAATCCATATCCAAATCAAGAACTTTCACAGATACAATCCCTCCTTGCATTCTATAATCTTCGGCAAAATTTCAAGAAAGTGCTGACAGATCTTCTCGGCATCATAGTCGTTGGCCTGCAAATAAATCGGACGGTTATCCGGCAGCAGCACATGGCCTTTTGCTTTTTCCGCTTTGTACTTCTGCCACTCTTTGTATTTCTTATTTGTGATTCGCAAAATTCGCGGTGTCAGAAACTATAAATGCTCTAGTGATCTATTTCAGAGATTGATATAGCCTTATTCTTCAGCTAATTCTAACTCTAATTCTTCATTCTGTACAATTTCTCCTGTTTTCAATCCATATTTGATTCCCCTATCCACAGCCCCCTTCAGCGCCTTTCCACTCCGTGCAAATCCAATCATATAAATAGTCTCTTTAATCAGACTCTCCTTATCCATCACGCCTTTTTCCCGAAGCGTAATGCAAACCGCATTTTTAAACTCTTGCACACAGATTTCATCTGGCGTTCTCTTATTCATCTGTTCCAAATCTTTTCGAAATACTAAATATTTCTCCGGAATCTGATCTATCCTCCAAACGAATCGAACCTTAGACTGTTTATATTGTTTTGCCGTAACTTTTTTAAATGCTTTATCGGCTGCCTCCAATGTATACGAACTTGCTCGTCCTATTCCAAATGCTCTTAACGTTTTCCGAATCAGGCTGTCATACTGGATCGGAGCCTCCACGTCTATGATCTGTTGCATTTTCTCTGCGATGAGTGGAATAGACTCTTTCTGAACAAAATCTGCCGTAGACATACGAGTAGATTCAATCTGAGCCATATCATAATCTACAAAAGCATAATCCCATTCTTCTCGTTTGTGCTCTTCTATCACTGATGTTGTAACCGCCTTAGATGCAATCTTCTGTTCTGAATATTGAAATATGACAGGTTCGGAACCTTTTTCTTCTATTATAGGTTCCTGTAACTCTTTTTTCTCTTCAACTGCCTGTACGATTTCAGGTTTTATTTCAATTTCACTTTCTTCAGCAACGTAATGATTGTGATGCGCTTTCGCATATTCCTCTGCCTCTTCCTGTAGCCCATCAAGCACCTCTCCTAGTCTGAATAGTTCTTTCTCCTTATTTTCCCACCAGTCGATAGCCCAGATCCGATGCAGTTTCCACCCAAGACCTTTCAGCACACTAATCTGACCGATTTCCCGGTCACGAGTGTTCGAAGATTGCTGATAAGACTTATCGTCAAGCATGATTCCCAATAAATATTCCATCTTATTAAATGGATTTATGACAGCGATATCAATCTTAAATTCAGAATTTCCCACTGCTCTATGGTATTCATACCCATGTTCGGAAAGGTAGTGGCAAATCTGTTCCATAATACCTTGCTCTTTCTGTCCTCGTCCTCTCACAAAATCTCTATCAATTTTTCCTTTTTCTGCATAATCCAGAAAATTCCGAAGTGCTTCCACCCCTCTTGCCTTCGTTCGTCTCATGTTAATCTGATCTGCCGTAAGTGTAGTAAATACCATCATTTCTAATCTGGCACGAGTAACTGCCACATTTAATCGTTTCCATCCATTTTCTTTGTTCAATGGGCCAAAATTTAAAGAAAGCTTTCCTTCAGAATCCGGACCGTAAGCAATAGAAAAGAATATCACGTCCCTTTCGTCTCCCTGTACATTTTCCAGATTCTTGACAAATAACGTTTCTTCCCCTTCATTGGCCCATTTATCAAACTGTGGATCATTCTGATATTCGCCCTGCAGAATATCTTCGATAAAATTCTGTTGGTTGATATTGAAGGTAACCACTCCGATAGACTGTTGTGACAAAACAGGATGTTTATAACGTCTCTTAATTTCTTTTACAATTGCGTGAGCCTCTCCGCGATTTACCCTGTCTTTTCCACGCTCAAAAAATCCATCTACTTTTACCAGATTTACCTTTTTCTCTCCATCGTTTACAGATGGAAAGGTAAACATAGAATTTTCATAAAACTCGTTGTTGCTGAAATCAATCAGGCTTTCATGTCTGCTCCGATAATGCCAGTGCAAATGAGACTGTGGCATGCCAAGAGCCAAACAGTCATCCAGGATACTGTCCAAATCTTCTATATCAATATTGTCCTCATCTAACTTGTTTCCTGCAAAGAATGCAGTAGGCGGCATCTGATTGGGATCTCCGACTATGACCGCATCCTTTCCTCTTGCAAGGACTCCAACGGCTTTACAGGTCGGAATCTGTGATGCTTCGTCGAAAATAACAATATCAAACAGATCATTCTTTGCCTCCAGATATTGGGCTACAGAAATCGGACTCATTAACATGCATGGGCATAATCTCGACAAGATGATTGGAATCTGCTCAAATAAAGAACGGATTGATATTCCTCGCCCATTGCTGCTGATAGCTCTTCTGAGAATATTTAATTCTCTGCTAATTTGAGTAGACTCAAAACCTTGTGGCAAATGGCTGGCTAATTCATAGAAAATTTCTTCTTTGGTAAGTTCCTTAAATTCCTGTTCCATTCTCTTAAAACGATTAATCTTCTCATTGAATACGATGCCAGTAAAGTTATTCAGTACAGGCTCCCCGTCAATAATCGATATAATCATGGTTTTATAAATTGATTTCAGATAAATGTCTATTATATGATCATGAGGTACACCTGACTCATATACTTTGCATACAGGCAGCAAGCCTTTCTCGATACAAGCTTTCTCGCTCTGCCGGTAAGTAATCCACTCTCTGATAGAAAAGGCATTCTGCATAATGCTGTCACACAATGCAATTTTAGCCTGCATCCAATTCTCTTCGGTCTCCGGAAATTCCAGTTTTAACAATTCACAAACCTGCTTCTCTTTTTCTGCCAGGTTATTAAAATCCTGTATAATGAGATTTGCCATGGAATTACAATTCTTTAATTTCCCCTGAGACTCCAGAATATTGATCTGTGTCCTAAACTGACTGATTTCATCGATCTGCGCTTTCAATTTCGTCTGATAGCCTGTCAGGTCAGCTTTTGTCGGATATTGCTGCAAAATTTCTTTCCATGCAAATGGTAATTTTTCTGTAGTTTCTTCAAACTCCTTTGCTTCCTGCTGATAAGTGGCAATATCGTTAATGTAAAATGGAATTTTGATGATTTCCGTCTGGAAAGATGCATATCCCTGGAACTCAGACAAAAGGCCTGCCAAAGCTTTATTTTTCCCAAATAATTTTGAAAGAGCCTTATCATACCTGTTCCGATAAGATTCCATGTCCATTTTCAGGAATGATTCATTCCAGTATTTTAAGATCTGTCTCCGCCTCTCCTCAAAAGCCACCTTCTTTTCCAGGTATTGATAAGGAACATAAAATTCTTCATCTATTGAATCTGCTTTACACAGAAAGTCCGGAATTTCTTCTGCTGAAAGAATGCTAACAGCACTCTTGTAAATCACATTCCATTCCAACTCTGTTACCGGAGCCTTTATCCCTAATAATTGAATGAAAGTCTCTGTATCTATCTGAAGTTTCTGTATGCTATCTTTATAATCGGACATTATGTTTTCCAGATCATATTTCAATCTTTGAATATATTCATCCAAGTGAACTGCTGCCAATGGATGTTCATGGGGATGGCCGACTGCTTTTCCTGCAGCTACCAGCTGCTGTAAACAATACAACCTTTCATTTAAATCTTTTTCCGTAAGATTGGAAACAAACTCAGGATCAAAATCAACTTCAGTTTCTCTTTCCGGAATCCCCTCATAAATATCCAATAATTCCCTTAAGCTCTTTCCAAATCTCCGCTCGATATGTAACGCTTGAGCATAACCGTCCAACTCAGCTTTAATCTTCCGAATCTCATCCAGTTTCTGATCATAGGAAGGTTCCTTTTCACCAACAACTAATTCCAGACTATGTTTTAGCTGATCCAGCACAGCTTTCTTCGTAGATTTATTGGAGTGCAGTTCTAGACAAAAATCTTGGATTCCCAGTGATTTAAGCCTTTTCTGTACCACTTCTAGTGCTGCCATTTTTTCTGCCACAAATAAAACCCTTTTCCCCTTCGCAAGGGCATTGGCTATCATTGCGGTAATAGTTTGAGATTTTCCAGTACCCGGAGGGCCATGTAGAACAAAACTCACTCCTTCAGCCGCCATATTGATTGCCCTCAACTGAGAAGAATCTACTGTAACTGGCAAATAAGCATCTTCCGTATCAACTTCTGGTGGAATAGTACATTCCCAGTCAATCACACCATTCATTAGGCTTCTGACAATCTTATTATTTGCCAGAAAATCACTTTTTCCGCAAATATCATTCCACATGACGAATTGAGAGAAAGTAAAATTTCCTATCACTGCAACTTCCAGAACATTCCATTTGGGAAAATCCATAATTGCATCATAAATAATAGAAAAAATCTTAGGCAGATCCACACCATGTTCATCCATAGGAAGCGGATTCAGTCCATAAATCTGAATGCCGTAATTTTGTTTCAGAAACTCCAACAGCGTTACATTTACCTGCACTTCTTCATCTCTCATGTACATGGCGTACCCTTTGCTTGCAGATTTCCTTTTGATATCAACTGGAATCATAATCAAAGGTGCATACCGTGGATCAGAATTCTGTTTATTCTCATACCATCTTAATAAGCCTAATGCAAGATACAATGTGCTTGCTCCATTTTCTTCCATAGATGCCTTAGCGGAACGATACAATTTCGTCAGGCGCTTTTCAAGCTCCCGAGCTGTGTATATAGAATGTATTTTTTTCTGTTTGCTTTCCAAATCAATAAACTCTTTTACACCATCCAACCTGCAGAGATTTTCAATCAGAACCTTATTATCCGTGTCAATTTTTATATCTTCTGGACGGGATAATACTCGAAACTCTTCTCCATCAGCAAGGGCATCTTCCAGCAAACTTACATCCGAAGCTAGTAATGGAAGGACTGATTGATTAATACGGAAGTTAATCAGTAAATTTCGCATATTCAGATCCAACAACTTCCGCTCCCACTGCATTTGTTTGGTTATCGTTTCCTTCTTATTGATCTGTGACAAATCGAAAATTTCCCCAACTGCTTCCGGAGTATCTGTCACTTCTTTCTTTCTTCGTTCTTCATGTACTACCACAAACCCGTTATCTTGTTTCACCCGTACCGGCAAAGGACGAATACCTAAGCTGCGGGCTCTCCTGATATCAATTACAAATTCAAACTCTTCATACCTGGCAATCTGACTCTGTCCCAAATGGATTGCTTCATCAAATGAAAAATTTTTTCCTGCACACATGGCTGTACATTCTACAACAATAACCTCATGGATTCCTTTCGACATTCTTTTTTCCAGTTGAGACGGATCATCCATGATCATATCGGAGAAAGATTGTTCAATCAACCAGAGCCCAGCAAAAATATGTCCCTTCATCATGATCAAAAACGGATTCAGACCAATTGCTTCCAGACAAGCCACATATAACAAGGTCAGATCCAGGCATGTTCCCATATGTTGTTCCATAATCATATCAGACAGTCGGACACGCTGCCCGTAGGTTTCAAAACTAGCAGGTGGTTCTACATAAGTAATATTCTGTTCCTGAATTGCCGCATAAACTGCTGCCGCCATATATTTCACACGATTATGATCACCATACTGATATCCGGCCAGAGAGGGATCACCTGTCCATTCTTTCAGATATATTACTGCTTTTTGCAAAACAGCTGCCGCTATCGGATGATTAGGCAACACATAAGAAATCAACAATTCTGGAGTATACTGCATCCCTGGCCATTGATCAAAAGGCAGTATAATCACCTCTTTTGTATCGACTGCCAGTTCCTGCCCATCTTTACATACTTTTATATTCAGACTACAAACCATTCGCTCTGTAAGCCCTACCAATCCATCAACATTTACATTAATGTTGATGTCATTAAGACTGATTTTATCGCCTGCACCAATACTCTGGATTGTACGCTCAAAAGTCTTAATCAAACTATTATTTGATTCAATCTTTAATACAATATTTTCCAAATTCTCTTCATAATTATTTTTCAGACTGATTTCCCTGACAATGCTGTCACCATTGTGAATAAGTGCATATGTCAAATATTCATCTATACGACAAGTAATTTCCATCCCGTTCAAAACTGTTTCTGTCGTCTCTGACATATTCTTAATCCCCCCCTTTTCTCATTTTGGTTTTTTATCAGGAAAGACACAATTTATTAAACAGACTTATGCTAAGGTCTTTACAATCCTCGAAGAATATTCAAATAATCCTGTCTTTGATCCACAACCGCATAAATAACCACTCTTTTTCTTTCTTCATCCACTTTGTAAAACACAAGGTTTTTTTCTAAAACCAACACTTTATATCCTTGCCGTCTTAAAATTCCATATCTGGGGATGATTCCAATATCCGGATGATCACCCAAATGCAAAATACTTTCCTCTAATTCATCTAATTTCCGCAATGCAACTTCTGAGCCGAAATTCTCGTTGATATAAAGGATAATTTTACGGATCTGCTCATCTGCTGTATCAGTACGAACAACTGTGTATTTCATGTTATTTCTCCTTCAACATCTGTCTCAGATCACGGAAAGTATTTTCAATGGGCTCTACCCTTCCGTTCTTCTCATCATCTTCAGCTTCTGCCAGAATTTCCAATAACTCTATTCTTGATTTCATCCTCTTGTATTCATCATAAGAAAGAGAAACCGTATCTCCTCTGCCGTTCACTGTGATAATGACAGCTTCTTTGTTTTCCCTGCACTGCCTTGATATTTCACTGTAATGATTTCTCAAATCTGCTGATGGACGAATAGATTCTTGTAATGAAAACATAGACGTACCTCCCGTCTTTTTATAGTCATATCATATCATCTAATGACTATTATTTCAACTATCCCTCTCACGTTTTACTACACCATTTACTACACCATTTCCGCAAAAAACTACACCATTTGACGCTCCCAGACAAAAAGTAAGAACCCGCAAAAACCTTGTAAAATAAGGCTTTACGGGCTCTGACACCACAGGACAAAACCACCCCAAACGAGCCAATAGGTGACTGCTAATTTTAAGAAAATGTGCAATTCCTATTTTGCTTGATTTATAAGGATATTATACTGTCGATGGACGAGTCGCAAACTCGACGCTCACTCTTATCAGCGCCTTGAAGATATACTTGTACAACGCATTAAAGTCTTTTTCCTTGTCGATCCACCGTATTCGGGATTAGTGCAGTATATACTTGCCTGACATTTTGTATGCAGATCTTCGATTATTTCAGATGCCGCCTCATAAGTCGCCTCTACACCTTCAAGTCGTGCATCAATGTAGACATATTTACTTTTGAACAACCGTTTTGCAAACTCAAGACTTTTTGAGAGAGTAATGTCTTCCCAATCATCAAACAAATTTTCGCAGACGGTCTGATAGTTTTCCATATCTGTCGTCATAAAGAGCACCTTGAATATCTGAACCCCCCATGTTTCAACTGTCTGTCTTTCATCTACCCATGCAGAACCATCCGGAAGGGCGACAGCAGATAAGACAGCACTTGCATACTCACCGTCCTGGCTGTCGCTGCATGTGAAGATGACTTCGCCGTATTTCGCAGCAGCGGTGAGTGTGCTTGCCGTCTCTCCGTACGCCCAGTCCGCAATGGAGAGTTCTTCTGTCCACTCGTTTGCTGTATGGCTGATGGTAAATTCCAGTTCATCCGTACCGCTGCTGTAAGCATCGTCCGCTTCCACTCTGGCGATGACCTTATAACTTCCGGCATCCGCAGGCGCTTCCTTGATCTGCTTCCAGCCACCAGAACTCCGTCATATGGCTTCCTCATCTCATCTGCTTTTGTTGGAATGGAAAGTGTACTAACCTGCTTTACAGTAACCTCACAGGAAACAGATTACCCTCCTGATGTCGCTTTAATGGTAGTCGTCCCCGGACTTACTGCTGTCACCTCAGCATTCAGCATTTGACATGCTTCCTGAATCCGTTGCCACCTCTGTCTTACTGTTCTCCCAGAATACAGGCAGATTTTCATACCCCTCAATAGTAGTTGAACCTATTTGTACACTGAGATTTTCTGTCCTTTCATCAACTGTATCAAGGGACAGGGAAGATTTGTCAATGCTCAGAACATTGTCGCCAAAGTTTACTGTCCCCCCAGAATAGTAAAAATATTGAATATCCGCTGTGTTCAAATTAGCCGTGCCCCCGGAAACATCAACTTGGCACACTCTAGCTCCGCTCTCGATAGTCGTAGTTGCTCTGTTTGTCCATAACACTTCAATTTTTCTGCCATTTACAGTCGTATTCCCCCGCCTACAGTCTGAACATCTCTAGCTTCTCCACCGTTTACAATCATATTTCCGCTACTTTCTACCGGAGCTCTAAATGTTCCGCCGTTTATGTATAAGACTCCTCCCATATTGCCATAGCTGCTATTAACGTAAGAGTTGTATATTTATTACCCTCCGAATCCTGCGCTACATATACTTCCTCTGATGGCATGGTATCCTTTTCATCGGAAAGACTGTTTGCCGCGGTCTCCACATCCGTCACAGTCTCTGTTTTCCCTTCCCCTGCTCCCTGTGCATAGGCATGGTGCGCGATATAGATGATTCTCATGACCGCCGCCAGCGCACAGGCAGTCACATTTCTCCATCTTTTGTTCACGTTCTGTATGTCTCCTTTCCTAGCACGAAAAAAGCACAGATATTCCCACGATTAGGATATACCAGTGCTTCTGTACGTCTTTCCCTGTTTTATAGTACGCAAAAAGTCAGATTTTACTTGTCTGTCAGTCTGCCTGTCTTTCGAGAGCGTAGCAGTTTCCAAACATGACTGTCAACCCCTTTTTTGTATATCTGAGATTTATTTAATTTCTACATAAATATATTTCATTCTATAATGTTTTCACGGTGGAGGCAACGATTTTTAACATTACCGTCTGTTATGGCTTGCCCTCTTTGTTTTGTATGGACGCTTAACTGCTCATCGATTCCTCCTCTGCCCATCTCCAGCAAAAACTCTGATATGTAAGATAAATCATATCTCTTCAGCTCAATGGCTTCTTTTCCGGAAATATGCTCCGGTGTCATTTCCAGCATACACAGAGGCTTCCACTCTCTTTCAACGGCTCTCTTCCGATTCTCCTCCGTATCGGCAGGAGCATACTTGAGCGCCAGCTTTTCGATGGAGTCCCATTTCTCCTCATCATTTTCCAGGATCCGGATCGTGCCAAATACAATAACACTTCTGAAATAGGTCGTATACTCCTTCGGCACGATGTGATCCTGATCAATGACACAAAAGGATGCCTTCGGGTTCCTTCATATGGCGTCCAGCTTATGGCCGCTCCTGGCACAGTGGAAGTAGAGCTTTTCCCCATCATAGACATAGCTGATGGGGACGGCATATGGATAATCGTAGTCTCCTGCAAGAGCAAGGACGCCGGACGTTCCCCGGTCCAGGACAGCAGCGGATTCTTCTATCGACAGCGCCTGTTTTTTTCTTCTCAACTCACGAAACATAATGTTTCCTCCTTTAGCTCATGGACCATGATACACTTTCACATGGCAATCGTCAATCTTTCCTTCAAAAAGCATTTTGTCAGGGACCGCCAAATCCGGCCGCGGCTGTCAGAGGTAAATGAAAAACGGCCAATCTCACAAGACTGGCCGCTTCCAAATATCAATATCCGCTTTCTGCTGCTTTGTGCAGATTACTGCAGCAGAGGTCCCTCCAGATCCTGGAGCATGATGTCCAGCGCATTGATTCCGCCCTCAGCCGTATACCACACAGCCGGGTTGCCAAGATAAACGATGTTGCCGTTCTTATACGCGTCTGTTCCCTGGACGAGCTCATTCTCCACGATTTCCTGAGCGAGCTGCGCTCCCTCTGTGCCGATGGCCGCATCGCGGTCCATGACAAAGATATACTCCGGATTCTTCTCAACTACAAATTCAAATGAAGCCTCATTTCCATGTGTGGACGTTGCTTCTTCCGCATCAAGCCCCACATTTTCAAAACCGATCTCATTACTGATGATGGAGCATCTTCCGTCGCTTCCAAGAATGTTGAACCCGCCGCTGGTGCACATGCCCACGATCGCTGTTTTATTTTCCGCGAATGCAGCCAGTTCCGCAATCCTCTCATCAAATCCTGCCATCAGCGCATCTGCCTCGTCCTCTTTCCCGAAGATAGACGCGATCGTTGACGCGTTGTCGCGCACGCTTTCCACAAGCCCTTTCTCTGTATCCGTCGCGAGATACACGACCGGGGCGATGGCGCTCAGGTCATCATATACGGAGGAAAGACGCCCGCCGATGAAGATAACTTCAGGCCCGCATGCCATGACCGCTTCCAGGTCCGCTTCCTTGATCGTTCCGAGATTTGATATCGCATCATTTGTCACATAATCCTGAAGATACTCAATAGATGTGGTGGCGCTTCCGACAACACTGTCCCCTTCTCCGATGCTGTCGATGATATCCAGGGCAGCCATATCCAGGATTGCCACACGCTCAGGCTTGTACGGCACTTCCAGAGAAGTCTCCTCTCCGCTTCCGTTGAGGCTGGTAATAGTCACCGTCTCAGGCTCAGACGCATCATTGCTTTCATCTGTCTGCGTATCTGCCGCTGCATCTGCCGCCGTATCTTCCGTTCCCTTTGAACCGCACGCAGCAAGTGAAAATGCCATCGCGCCTGCCAGCATCAATGTAATGAGTCTTTTTTTCATGATTGTTTTCTCTCCTTTTCTTAAACTGTTTCATTAGTAATAGATCGATAAGGGTTTTCCCTGTATCTTCTGGATCTCAAAATCCACCTTGTAGATTTCCGAGAGATTCTCTTTTGTTATCACTTCATCAACTGTTCCGAACTTCGCGATCTTCCCATCCATGAACGCGCAGATATAGTCGGAATAAAACGCCGCGTAGTTGATCTCGTGGAGTACCAGCACCACGGTCTTGCCCAGCTCGTCGCACAGTCTGCGGACAATCTTCATCATGTTTGTGGCATGATAGATATCCAGGTTATTGGTGGGCTCATCCAGGAGCACATAGTCTGTATCCTGCGCGATGACCATGGCGATCAGGGCTCTCTGCCTCTGGCCTCCTGAGAGCTCATCGATATACCTGTCCTTGTATTCCTCCAGCTCCATATATCCGATCGCCCTGTCAATGATCTCCCTGTCCTCTTTTGTGAGCCGGTTTCCCGAATACGGAAACCGCCCGAAGGCTGCCAGCTCCTGGACAGTCAGTTTCATCTGGATATGATTGGTCTGCGTGAGGATGGCAAGCTTTTTCGCCAGCTCTTTGCTCTTCCACTTGCCGATATCTTTTCCGTGGAAATCAACCAGTCCCTCATCCCTTGCCACCAGCCTGGAAATGATTCCCATGACCGTGGATTTCCCGGCTCCGTTGGGACCGATCAGGGAGAGGACTTTTCCTTTTGGGATCTCAAATGAGACAGAATCCACCACCGGCTTCCCATCATATTTTTTCGTCAGTTCTTTTATTATCATATATCAAACCCTCCGTCTCGTCAGCAGCAGGTACAAGAAATAAATCCCTCCGCCCACTGTGATAAACACGCTCACCGGTATGGCATATGTATAGACATGCTCCACGATTAGCTGTCCGACCACCAGCACGATCACGCCGAAAAGAGCGCTTCCCAAAATGAGCTGGCCGTGGCGGTATGTGTGCAGGAGCTGACGCGAAAGATTTGCGATGATAAGACCCAGAAATGATATGGGCCCCACCATTGCCGTTGCCACGGCGATGCAAACCGTCACTCCCAGCAGCAGCCTCCGGATCGTCCGGTCATAATCCACGCCCAGGTTGATTGCCTGCTGCCTGCCAAGTGTGATCACATTGAGAAGGGCGAGGTCTTTTCTCAGGATGATGACCAGAAGGACAAGAACGATTAGCGCGAATACGATAATCTCCGAATTTATGCTGCTGAAGCTCGCCACCAGCGTGTTCAGAAGATTGTCATATTCGTTCGGGTCCATAACCCTGGTCAGAGTGGACTGGATGCTGGAAAAGAACGATGTCAGCACGGTCCCGATGAGCAGCACATACAGCACGTTATAGTTTGTCTTCTTAAAGAGCCAGCCGTAGATCAGCGTCGCCGTGATGCCCATGATGACCAGGTCCACCGCAAATGAGACGTTCGCGTTGTTCGCCAGTATGCTGGCAGAGCCCGCGAAGAATACCACGCCGGTGTGTATCAGCGTGTAGAGAGAATTCATTCCCAACAGACACGGCGTGACGATCGTATTATTGATCACCGACTGGAATATAAGGGACGCACCGCCAATGGCAAACGCTGTGATCACCATGACGATCAGCTTCGGTGTCCGTATCTGCAGCGCGTAGGCGAACAGCTTTGAGTTGCTGAAATTTACATCCACCAGCATATACGCAGCGGACGCCAGAACCGCCAGCACAGTCATGATGAGCAGCTTCCTGATGTTGATATAATATGCTTTTGTCTTCATTGGCCGTCACCTCCGTCCAAACCGGAGATGCTGCCGGCACAGCATGATGTTTCCGGCCCTCTCAGGTTGACCGCCTTCCTTCCGTGTTTCAGACGGTACAGAAGGAGCCCGATAAAGAGGAGGCTTCCGACTATGCCGACGATCAGTTCGATAGGAAGCTCATAGGGCTGTATGACGATCCTCCCGATCATGTCGCACACAAGGACAAAGATTGCCCCGAACAGGGCTGTGTCCACCAGTGTTCCCCGGATTTTGTCCCCTTTGAACATTGCCACGATATTCGGCACGATCAATCCGATATAGGAGATCGCCCCCACTACGACCACAACGGAAGCTGTGATCATCGCCGCGATGGTAAGCCCCATGAACAGTACCAGATTATACGGTACGCCAAGATTTCTGGAGAAGTCTTTCCCCATGCCGACAATGTTGAAATGATTGGCAAACACAAAGGCAAGGATGACCAGAGGGACTACAAGATAAACGATCTCATATCTTCCCCGGAGCACAAGAGAAAAGTGTCCGGTCAGCCAGGAGGACAACGCCTGTGTCATCTCGTATTTGAACGCAAGATAATTTGTGATGCCGCCGATCACATTGCCGAACATAATTCCCACCAGGGGGACCATCACCACATCCTTGAACTGGATCCGCTGGATAAACCATACAAAGATCCATGTCCCCAGGATGGCTGTTATAAACGCAAACACAGCCCTGCCCCACAATGTGGAACCCGGCAGGAACACAAGCGCCAGGAGAATCCCGAACTGGGCGGACGATATGGTGGCTCCCGTTGTGGGAGAGACAAATTTATTTTGACACAACTGCTGCATGATCAGTCCCGCCGTGCTCATGCCGACTCCTGTACACAGGATGGCCAGCAGCCTGGGAAGACGCGAGATCAGGAATATCTCCCACTTTTCAGGGTCCCCTTTTGCCAGCAGAGACAGATCCATGTCAATAACGCCTACAAACAGCGATATAAATGCCAGAATGACCAGCACAACCGCCAGAATAACTGTTAATCTTTTTCCTATGATGCTATATCCCCCTTTCGTGTTTTCTTCAGCGAGGTTGATTATAGCATAAATTAGTTTTGACTAACTAATATCGTTTTGGAATACATCCTCAAGCGCTATTTGTTATAACACCTGCTTCAGCCTTTTGATAAATTCCACGCACGGCCTGCTTAATTCATGATTTTCCCTTGCCACCCAGCCCACTGCCAGGAAGGGCTCGCAGTCGTTGATGGTCAGCGTTTTCACGCCGTATTCCTGGTACTGATCCCGGGGAAAATTGATGCCCATGGCGCAGATATCCGTGTTCACGAGCGCATTGATAAACACATATTCACTGGTCGTACAGATCACATTGTTCAGCATCTCTCTTTTTATGATGCCCAGGCTGACGGATTCCAGATGATGCTCCATGGAAAAATAATCCCGGACTCCGCTGATGAACTTCAGGCCCGGCAGCTCGGAAAAGCTGATGCTGTCCTTCTCATACAGAGGGTTGTTCCTTCCCACATAAACGCACAATTCTTTTGTATCCATGGGACAGAATTTCAGATTCTTGTGCGTAAGGATGTGCTGGAATGAGGTGAGCTGGTTCTGTGCGATAAATACGACTCCCAGCTCAGATAGTCCTTTTTTCACATTGTCCGTGATCTCTTCCGCTGTCCCCTGAAGATGCTCGATATTGTATTTTTCATCTGTCTCTTTATAGAAATCGATGAGAAACTTGGCCAGCAGATTGCTGGAAAATGTAGACACCGCCAGCTTTGCGCCGGGGTTGACAGACACGGTACTGTTGATCATCTGGATATTTTTCAGGATATTCTGGGCATACTCCTCGATCGTCTCTCCAAAGGGAGTAAGCTTTATCCCTTTACTGCTTCTCTCAAACAGGCTTCTCCCAAGCTCTTTTTCAAAGCCTGAGATCACCTTGCTCACATTCGGCTGAGATGTATACAGACACTCCGCCGCTTTATTAAAGCTGCCTTTTTCACAGGCAGCCACAAAATACTCTAACTGTTTTATTTCCATCTTTTGTCTCCCTGTCATATCGTATAGTTCGCTATAGCTAACTATATAACAGATCATGTACGAAGGTCAATATTTTACAGAGGATTCAGCTGATCCCCCTCATGGTAAGCTGGATCCGCTTCTTTTTCAGATCCACGCTCATCACTTTCACATCCACGATATCGCCTACGCTCACCGCCTCCAGCGGGTGTTTGATATACCGGTCCGTAATCTGGGAAATATGGACGAGACCGTCCTGGTGAACGCCGATATCCACGAACACGCCGAAGTCGATCACGTTTCTCACCGTGCCTTTGAGGATCATCCCTTCTTTCAGGTCCTTCATCTCCAGCACATCCGTGCGAAGGATCGGCCTGGGCATCTCATCGCGGGGATCTCTCGCCGGCTTCTCCAGCTCTTTCACGATGTCCCGGAGCGTGATCTCCCCAACGCCCAGTTCTTCCGCCAGGCTCTTATAATCTTTAATGGACAGGGAAAGCCCGGTCAGGTTGTGCCGCGCCACATCCTCAGGCGCGTAGCCCTGTCTCTCCAGAAGTTTTTCCACCGCCTCATAGGACTCCGGGTGAACGCCCGTGCCGTCCAGCGGGTTCTTCCCCTCTGTAATGCGCATGAAACCGGCGCACTGCTCGAATGCTTTTGGTCCCAGCTTCGGCACCTTAAGAAGCTCTCTCCGGTCGGAAAACCTCCCATTCTCTTCCCTGTATGCCACGATATTTTTGGCCACCGTTCCACTGATGCCGGAAATGTAAGATAAAAGCGGCGCTGACGCGGTGTTCAGGTCCACGCCAACCTTATTTACACAGTCCTCCACCACGCCGTTCAAGGATTCCCCCAGCTTCTTCTGGTTCATATCATGCTGGTACTGGCCCACTCCGATGGACTTGGGATCTATCTTCACCAGCTCTGCCAGGGGGTCCTGGAGCCGCCGGGCGATGGACGCCGCGCTTCTCTGTCCCACATCAAACTTTGGAAACTCCTCGCTCGCCAGCTTGCTTGCCGAGTAGACGGACGCTCCGGCCTCGTTGACGATCACATACTGCACCTTCTCCTCCGGGATCTCTTTTAACAGCTCCACGATAAACTGCTCTGATTCTCTGGAAGCGGTTCCATTGCCGAGAGAGATAAGAGAAATATGGTACTTTGGGATGATCTTTTTCAGAAGATCCTTGCTCGCCTTGATTTTCTGGGGCGTGGTGGGCGCAGTCGGGTAAATGACCGTCGTTCCGATCACCTTCCCTGTAGGATCCACCACCGCCAGCTTACACCCGGTGCGGAACGCCGGGTCCCAGCCCAGCACCACCTTTCCCGCGATCGGGGGCTGCATCAGGAGTTGGTGCAGATTCTTGCCGAAGACTTCGATGGCGCCATCCTCCGCCTTCTCTGTCAGCTCGTTGCGTATCTCCCTCTCTATCGCCGGGGCAATGAGCCTCTGATAACTGTCCGCCACTGTCTCCCGCAAGAGGGGCGTTGTATATGGATTGTCCGTGTGTATCACTTTTTTCTCCAGATAGCGGAGGATATCCTCCTCGGGCGCTTCTACCTTTACAGTCAGGAACTTTTCCTTCTCTCCCCGGTTCAGGGCAAGGCTCCTGTGTCCTGCCAGCTTTGAGACAGGTTCCTCGAACTCATAGTACATCTCATACACGGACTCCGCCTCCGGGTCTTTTGCCGCGGAAATGACTTTTCCCTTCTTCATGGTCGCGTTTCTGATCCAGCTCCGGTAATCCGCGTTATCCGAAATGCTCTCCGCAATGATGTCCGCTGCTCCCTGGATCGCCTCCTCCGCGATCTTTACTTCTTTTTCTTCCGATACATATTCCCTGGCAGTCTCTTCCAGCGGCTCTGCCGCTCTCTGAAGCATGATATAGGCTGCCAGCGGCTCCAGCCCTTTTTCCTTCGCTATGGTGGCCCGGGTGCGGCGCTTCGGACGATACGGACGGTACAGATCTTCCACTGCCACCTGGGTCTCCGCCGCAAGGATCTGGCTCTTAAGCTCTTCTGTCAACTTTCCCTGCTCCTCGATGCTGGAGAGGACCTGCTCCTTTTTTTCCTCCAGGTTTCTCAGATAAAGCAGGCGTTCATAGAGTTTCCTGAGCTGTTCATCGTTGAGTGAACCGGTTGCTTCCTTCCTGTACCGGGAGATAAATGGGATCGTATTCCCCTCATCTATCAAATCCACAGCGGCATCGACCTGCCAGCGATCCACGCCAAGTTCTTCTGTCAATTTCTGATTAATGTCCATTCCTGTTACCCTCTCTGTACGACTTATATCATTTTAAAGATGTATCCCATAAAATACATCTCATATTGTACCAGTTTACCGGCGTTACGGCTAGTACCGATCGTAATTCTGTGACTTTTTCTGCTGACACAGAACGGAAGCGCCGCTCACTCATCCGCGAACGGCGCTTCCTGCTTTGATCTACATTCTTTATCGTTTTTTCTTTATGAGAGCTGAGACCATGAGCCCCGCGAGAGCCATGACCGCAAGAGACAGGTACATCCACAGCGGTGTGTTATCACCTGTGTTCACTGCGCTGTTCGCAGCATTTCCGCTTCCGGCCGTCTGATCGCCTCCTGCGTTTCCTCCGGTATTGCCGCCTGCGCCGGGATCTGTGGCCGGAACAAGCTGACTTCTGGCTGTATTCAGTGCATTGATGGCGTCTGTAATCTGCTGCTGCGTAGCAGCCGGGTCAGATAATATTGCCCGGGCGCTGCTCAAAGCTGCCTGCATGGCTTCAGCAGACGCGGCTGTGTACTGTGTAAGATCGATCTGATCGATCTCATTTACCAGTTGCTGCAGTTCCGTCCTGTCCACCTGAGCAGATGCGGGAACAAGATTGTTGATCGCCTGTTCCAATGCGGCGGCAGCAGCGTCAACCTGCTCCTGCGTAGCAGCTGTATTTCCAAGGACATCCTGTGCAGTTGTCAGGGCAGCAGTCATATCAGCAAAGCTTTCGGGGGTATAATCACCTGCCACGAGCCCTTGAGCTTGTGAAATAACGGCTTCCAGCCCAGCCTTATCAACTAAGGCAGAGGCAAAGGACGCGCTGATGGTAACGCCCGACGCCGGCATTGTAAAGGTGTATCCATTCTCAACTTCCATCACCGGGACATTTGTTCCGTCCTCTGCAGTTACGGTCACTGATCCTGCCACAAGCTGATAATCAGCGTACACTTCCGGTGTTACGGTGACCACGGTCCCTTCCGCTGCCGCAAAGGCACTGGGAGCCAGCGTTCCGCCTGTCATTCCTGACGCGATCTGGATGTTGTACACTGCAGCAGCAAAGGTAACGGAAATAGATGTATCCTGCCGTACATTCGTTATCACGAGCCTGCCGTCCTCCGGGATTGGCACTGATACATTATTCACCAGTATCTTGCTGATCTGATAGCTGCTGTCAGGGAAGATCTGGGCGATGATGTTCCCGCCTGCGTTCACTCTGTCCCCACTCTCCAGTTGGATGGAGCCGTTTTCTCCCGCGCTTGTCGTGACTGCGAAGGTGTTGATGGAAGTCCCGCCTTCCTCATAAAAGCTGTCCACAACAGCATAATCAATGCGGTTGTAACCGCCAGTAACAGTAACCTTAAGCGTATGGGTTTCATTGGTAGTTGCATCCGCCACGCTCACCTGCCACATGCCTGCGGAAACCTTCCCATTTGTTCCCAGTTCTTCAGTATTCAGACGCTTCACCTGCTCTGTCACATCCACTCCGTCAAGAGTGAAGGTCAAAGTACCATAGTCACGATCAGCATCAGTATCACCCATTGGTGTTACCCCGCTGAATAGCGTCACACCTGTTCCGTAGAACGTGAGGGTGTAGGATGCGTTGTCCGCTTTTGTGCGAGTGAAGCCCAGGTTCTGATACTGGGCATTCTGTACATGCTCCACCCATTTCCCATCCTCATCTGAGTCGGCATTGAACCCGCTGTTGTTGGTGCCCATGGTCTTGCTGACCGGCTCCGGCTCATATGTGAAATAGTTGTCTGCCGCCGTATCCACTGTCCGCTGATCCACATAGGTCTGGACTGCCTTACTCCCATCAGCATTTCCGCTGAACAGGGAGTCAGAGAGGGCGCCTTTGTATGTGACGGTGGCTCCGTCAATCCCTGCCTGATCTGTATTGACTTTCTGTATTTTCAATATATAAACTGCATTCTCACTGCTCAGATCAGCAAACGTGATGTTTCTCTGACCGTTGGTCCCTGTGATCCAATCCTGGACTACCGTAGTCCCATCCTCCGCAAACACAGCCGCCTTGATGTTTGCCGCCTGATTAGCGCGAAGGAGCAGTTCTACCCCTGTGCCATAGAACTTGAAAGTTGCTTCGGCTCCGCTCCAGTTAGAAAAGTGTCCGTCATTTTCCAGCGGATACTGCCCTGACATGGTGGAATCGTTGGTTTCTGTCTCGCGATAAGACCAGAGGCTATCATAGTTAAAACGGAACAGGCTGTCTCCCATCGTGTTGTCATTGACCGTGACCGTATTCTCTGTGTTCCCACCGTCAGGCTCAGACGTAGTCAGGTCCACGCTGTACAGCGCCGGAAGTCCGGATGCACTTGTGAGTGTGACACGGATTCCCTGAGCAGTGACCGGAGCGCCGGCAGTAACATCCAGCGCAGCGCCCACTGCAGCGCCCTCTCCAAAGGGCTGCCATTCGCCGTTCTCGTCCATGTATTCAACCTGGTACGCCTCAGTAGTATTTCCTCTCTCCAGAAGCGTCACTTTTTCAAGTTTTGCCGGAGCAAATGTGTTCTCCAGCGTATATACGCCGTCCTGAGATACCTCTGCTGGCTGCCAGTAGGTTTCTTTTGACAGGTCAAATGCGAAGGAAGCGTATGTGCCTTCTCCGGCGGAAGATGCCGTTGCAGTTGCATCCGTATCCCAGAAGTAGAGATTTGCCTCTCCTCCGCCCAGTGTAACTGTAAAACTGTTGTTCTCATCCAGGATCACTTCCTTGATGCGTCCGCTTCCATTCTCGTCCACATCATCTTTATCCACCATGTATAACGTGTTGTTTGCCGCAAACCCGGCGTCAACAGTGATGGTGATCTCCTGCTGTGTGTTATTGGCGGCGCCTGCCTCACGAGCCGGGATGTTGAACTGATTGTATTTCTCATCCTGTCCTGCTGCCAGGCCGTTCATTACCATGAAAGCCTTCGGCGCAGTAGCGCCCATGAAGTATTCCTCGCTCTCGCTCTCATACAGTCCGGTCAGCGTGTTAAAGTACCCAAGGACAACGTCCCCCGTCTGTCTGTCATGCGCATCAGACAGGCTTGTCATCTCCACATTGGAAATACCAAATTCCTGGTTCTTCTGCGCACTTTCCGGAGCGTCAAAATCACCCATGCGGAATCCGTCCGCGGAAACATTTTCATTGTCTGTATTACCCATCCCACCGACTTTAAACATAATCCAGTCATTGTTCAGCCGGGTGAGCTGATCGTCAATGGCGTGGATCCGGTCGATGATCTGTCCCCATTCCAGAAGACCGCGAGTGGGCGTTCCGTCTTCATCGTAGAGATAAGCCCGGTCAAACTGGTATTCCAGACGGAAGAAGTTCAGCCATTTTGCGCCTGATAATATAGAGGTATTAACGATCAGGTTTTTAACGGATTCCGGCTTGTTAAACGCAAAGGCATCCAAATACTGTCCAAATAAGATCGGTTTTGCGCCAGTTCCGTCAATACCGCCGTAGGCAAGCTCCCGGTACATTTCCCAGTGGGAAAGGTTGAGAAGCCGCCGCACCGCGTTTTTCTGCACGTCCTGATTTGCAAGGTTGACCGTAGAAGGCTTGGCATAGCTGGCGTCCCCATAATAGTCGTCCCAGCAGAGCATATCCGGCTCAGCTATGCGCATATATTCTATCAATTGATTCCGGTTCCAAAGTCCGGGCCACTGGTTCGTGTGGAGGATGACACCCGGATAATGCTGGCGCGTCCACTCAAACCACTTGCCAAAGGCCTCGGCCTCACTTGTGCTGTAAGCGCCTTCATCCCCAAAACAGAAGCTGATGGCATTTGCCAGGTAAGGTTTCATGGAGTCCGGGATAAAGTCCGCAGGTTCTCCCACTGACGCCATGTTATTTCCTCCGTAGGGAGCTTTGGCGATCCCCCAGAGCGCGTCAGGATTGTACAGCATATAATCAGGATTTTCAAAATCCGGGTCATAGAACAGCGGTCCGTCATAGCCAAACTGCTCGGATTCTTCAGGCGTCGGAATTCCTCGGCCGTAACCGCTGCTGGGCGTCCATCCCGAGATTGTCAGCCCGCGCTCGATAACGGTGGCCTGTCCGCTTGCCAGATACTGATGGCGCTCCTCGTGCTGATGCGCCACGCTGCCGCCTTCTGGAGCGGGCTGTTCTTCCGGCGTCTCCCCGGCATCATAAAATACCATGAACTGATAAATCCGAAGCTCGTTTTGCGTATTCTGCCAGTTCACAACGTCGAACCGTATATAACGTGCATCATAGGAAACACCAAATTCATATCGTGTCACATTTTGATGGTATTGGGTTCCTGTGTTCAGGTTTCCCTTTGTGACAGGCGTCTCCCAGTTCACGCCGTCCGTACTTACGGAAATCCGGGCACGGTTCTGAGCGAGATTCAGATTGGAAGGTCCGAAGACAGCACGGATACGGCTGACGCTGTACACATCACCCAGGTCAATGGTGAACACGCCGTGGTCGCCATCGTTTTCATTGGGAAGGGTCGTTCCCGGCTCAGCGTTTGGAAGGTTGGCCCCGGCAACGCTCCAGTACGTTTCATCCGTGTTCACATAGCTGTTGACAGCCGTAGTCTCCGGGAGCGTGACTTCATAATCCTTTTTCAGGATATTCATAAGTTCATCCGTATTGCCATAGTCGCTCTGTACAGTCATGGCACTGAGGATCGCCTCGTTCTCTATGACAGGACGGCGCCCTCTGTAATCCATATCTGTCTTTTCTACATGTACAGTGTATGTATTTGTGCTGCCTCCCTCGGAAACAGTCACTGCGATATCATATGTCCCCAGTTCTGTAACATTGACCGTGACATATCCATTCCCATTGAGCTGCTGGTCATTCACAGTGACCGTAGCTGTGTCTGATGCCGCAAACGGATACACCTGTATCTCGTCAACAGAACGATATGCCGTGCCATTGTATTCCATGATCTCAGGCGCGAAACCGATGTCATTGGTCGTGACCCCTTCCGGGACACCGCCGATCGGCGTCAGTTCGTATACCTTATCAATAATCAGGTTGCTTAATTGAGCGCTGTTTTCCACGGCTTTCACCGTGTCTGCCGCCGGTATGACAGACAGCAGTGCAGAGCACAGGACCGCCAGTGCGCAGACCATGCTCAACAGAGTGCTCCTCTTTCCTCTTTCCCCCCTTCGAGGAACCGAATCTTTCATCCGCATGATGCTTCCTCCTCCATCGTAATAAAAATGTACAATAAAATACTGTAATCATTTTACTAAATCTTTGTGGAAATTGCAATCGTTCATGGGAATGACTAGCAGGCTTCAAAAGAAATGACGTTTTATGAGAAAAAGGATATACAAATCTTGTATGTGAGGGTATACTGGAGCAGGTAATTGTCAAGACCAATAAAAAACCTCCGTAAGATGAGTGAGTACGTCAATCTGACAATCACCTGAAACCGAAAGGATAAAAGAAAATGCAACGCATCATCGAATACAGACCGGAAAAAAATGAAAACGGTCTCCGGGTGGAACAGTATCTCCGCCGCATTGGCTATTCCCGCCAGAACCTGACTCAGCTCAAAAAGATGCCTGAGAGCATCCTCATAAACGGTGTCTGGTCCTATATGCACACTCCGCTCCACTCCGACGATACTCTCACCGTTCATATCCGTGAGACTGAGAGCTCCCCGAATATCCTTCCGGTCGAGCTGCCTCTGAATATCGTATATGAGGATGAAGACATCGTTGTTGTCAACAAGCCGGCCGGAATGCCGGTACACCCATCCTTAAATAATCACAGAAACTCCCTCGCCAATGCTCTGATGTACTATTATCAGCAGCAGGGGAGAGCCTTTGTCTTCCGATGCACGAACCGCCTTGACCGGGACACCTCCGGTCTGACTGTCATCGCAAAACATATGGTAAGCTCCAGCATTTTATCCGGCATGACCGCGCGCCACCACATTGAGAGAGAATATCTGGCTGTTGTCCGCGGCAGCGTTGCTCCCTCTTCCGGCACGATCGACGCGCCCATCGGCAGGACCGGCAGCTCTCTCATTGAACGGAAGATCGACTTTGAAAACGGAGAGAGCGCCGTGACCCATTATCGTGTCGCAGAAGAAAAAAGCGGGCACAGCCTTGTCTCTCTTATCCTGGAGACAGGCCGTACCCATCAGATCCGTGTTCATATGAAATATATCGGACATCCCCTCATCGGAGACTACCTGTACAATCCCGATATGGAATTTATCAGCCGGCAGGCACTTCACTCCCACCGTCTGGCCTTTTCTCACCCCATTACCGGGGAGCAGATGGAGTTTTACGCTCCGCTGCCCGGGGACATGAGCCGCGTGCTCTACGGATGACTCTTTTGCCTGACATCCCGCTGCCACTTAATTTATACACTCAGTTTTCTGTCCGCCAGCACTCCCGACACGCCGAACAGGATCAGGCAGATGACCGTATAGAACAGCGTGTCCCATATATTCCATTCCAATATTCGCAGTCCCGCAAGCGCGGGGATACGGTAGATAAGCTCGTATACCCCCTCTATGGCAGCACTAATGACAAAGAAGAATACCACCGCAAGTCCGCCGGAAAATTTCGATTTAATGAGCAGTGTCCTTGCCAGGATGACCGCCAGAAATCCTATCAGGATAATAAGCGTCCATATCAGGAAGATGACAAACGCAAAATATATCAGATCTGTCCACTGCAGTCCTCCTTCTATAAACAATCTGGATATTTCCTGCCCCGCCCGCAACGAGATCCGCTACCCCTCCGATCGTCAGGACCGCCGCCCCGATGCCTATGCCGACCGCCATCATTGATACGCCGAATACGATCAATTTGATCAGTTTACCCATGTTATTATGTCCTCCTCACTGAAATTAGCTACATCAATTCCACATAGGGCCCTGTCAGCGACCTTCTGCTCTTCATCCGCTCTGACTCAAGATTTATTTTATCGAGCAGATGTCCGTCTTTATTTTAGAAAATCATTTTTTAGATAAAATCATTGACACATATCCCAAAGTATACTATAATGTTACTTGCTGTGAACGAACAGCATATATATCATGTGCGATTAGCTCAGCTGGATAGAGCGTCTGGCTACGGACCAGAAGGTCGGGAGTTCGAATCTTCTATCGCACG
>ERZ1090864.429-NODE-430-length-24231-cov-18.096459_pt1 | contig 24231 bp, 25 predicted proteins | sample MGYA00478479_ERZ1090864 | MGnify/ENA primary metagenome ERZ1090864 (study PRJEB33644, sample SAMEA5815743) | chicken gut metagenome | biome: Chicken; feature: Gastrointestinal Tract; material: Caecum | place: Ireland | collected 2019-01-01 | study: A study of the...
GTCGCATCCGCATCCACAGTTTGTAGCAGTTAAATCACTCATGTTAAATCCTCCAGTTAGGTTATTGTTTACAGTTTTATATTATGCAGAGGGAGAAAAGAGGTTACAGTCTGCAGGGAAACAGGAGAAGAGCATATCCCAGGGACAAAAATCAGAAGAAGAGAATATTCTGATTAAAAAGGGATTTATTATGAGATGGGTAAAACAGGCGGTTGGATACTGGTGTAATGATATAAAGAATAAAAAGTGGATGGGAAAGGGGATCTGTATCGCCGTCCTTGACACAGGAATGTCCCGGCATCCCGACCTTGAGGGGCGGGCGGCCGGTTTTAAGGATTTTGTGGGAAATTCTCTGAAATATAATGACGACAGCGGGCACGGCACACATGTGGCAGGCATCCTGGCAGGGAGCGGGAAAGCGTCAAACGGCCTGTATGCGGGGATGGCGCCGGAAGCGTCCCTCCTTGTGGGAAAAGTACTGGACAGGGAGGGGAACGGAGATGTGGAGAATGTGCTGAAAGGGATCCGCTGGATCCTGTCAGAAAAAGAACGCTATGATGTGAGGATCGTGAACATTTCTGTCGGGACACAGCCGGATCTTGCGGCCTATCAGAAGAGGCTGTTCCTGGACGCGGTGGAGGAGCTGTGGGACAGCGGGCTGGCAGTGGTCGTATCAGCCGGAAATTATGGGCCGGGTGAAGGCACCGTGGCAGTGCCGGGGAGCAGCCGCAAGGTCATTACAGTGGGAGTTCCTGATACGGAGCTTACGCCTGTACAAAGACGCAGAAAAAATGTGAATTATTCCGGAAGGGGCCCCACAGGGGAATGTGTGGTCAAGCCGGATGTGTTTGCCCCCGGGACCGGGATCATAAGCTGCAATGGCAGATATGGGCGTCCCGGCGAGCATCCCTATACTATGAAAACAGGAACATCAATGGCGACGCCGGTCGTTTCAGGGGCAATCGCCTGCCTGTTGTCCAAATATCCGGATATGACGAATGTGGAGGTAAAACTGAGGCTCCGGGAATCGTGCGTGAAGATCCCGGGAACTGAGTCCGGATGGGGGATGCTCAATGTGGAAAGGCTGCTGAAAGCATAGAGTGCATTCTATTTGGAAAGAAAAACTGTAAAGAAAAAATACTTGACACCCCTGCGCTCTTCGTGTATGATAGCAAAGGTGACAGCAATGGATAAGATTTTAGAGCAGGCATTATTATATGATTTTTACGGAGAACTTCTTACTCCGCATCAGAAAGAGATTTATGAGCAATTCGTCCTTGACGATCTGTCTCTGAGCGAGATCGCGGAGAGCGAAGGGATCAGCCGTCAGGGCGTGCATGACCTAGTCAGGCGGTGCCAGAAAGCGCTGGAAGGCTATGAGGCGAAGCTGCATCTGGTAGAAAGATTTCTCGCTGTGAAGGAAAAGGTCTCCCAGATTGACAGGATGCTGGAAGAGTGGGAGCAGGATAAGAAGGATCCGGAAATGATCATACAGCGTATCCGCGGGATCTCTTCTGCGATCATCGAAGAGCTGTAAGCCGGAAAGCAGGCGGCAGATGATGATGGACCGGGAGCAGGGCATCAGAAGAGACACGGTAGGGCAAAGAGGAGTTATAGAATGGCATTTGACAGCTTGACAGAAAAACTTCAGAATGTATTCCGAAACCTGCGCAGCAAAGGGCGGCTTACAGAGGATGATGTAAAAGCCGCGCTCAGAGAGGTCAAGATGGCACTCCTGGAAGCAGACGTCAATTTCAAGGTCGTAAAAGGCTTTATAAAAGACGTTCAGGAGCGGGCTGTCGGACAGGACGTGATGAACGGACTGAATCCGGGGCAGATGGTGATCAAGATCGTAAATGAAGAGCTCATAAAGCTCATGGGTTCTGAGACGACCGAGATCAGGCTCCAGCCGGGAAGTGCTATTACAGTCATTATGATGGCAGGTCTCCAGGGCGCCGGTAAGACGACCACCACTGCGAAGCTGGCAGGCAAATATAAACTAAAAGGCAAAAAACCGCTACTCGTGGCGTGTGACGTATACCGCCCGGCAGCGATCAAACAACTGCAGATCAACGGTGAGAAGCAGGGCGTGGAAGTGTTCTCCATGGGGGATAAAAACCGCCCGGCGGATATCGCGAAAGCAGCGGTGCAGCATGCGGCGAAGAATGGAAATAATATCGTGATCCTGGATACCGCAGGCCGTCTCCACATTGATGAGGACATGATGGCGGAGCTCCAGGAGATCAAGGAAGCTGTGGAGGTCCACCAGACCATCCTTGTGGTAGACGCCATGACTGGGCAGGACGCGGTGAACGTGGCAGCGGCTTTCAACGACAAGATCGGTATAGACGGCGTTATCGTCACGAAGCTGGACGGCGATACAAGAGGCGGCGCGGCATTGTCCATCAAGGCAGTGACCGGCAGACCGATCCTCTATGTGGGTATGGGAGAAAAGCTCTCTGATCTGGAGCAGTTCTACCCGGACAGGATGGCGTCGCGTATCCTCGGGATGGGAGACGTGCTGACACTGATCGAGAAAGCAGGCGCTGAGATCGATCAAGAGCAGGCCATGCAGATGGCTGACAAGATGAAGAAGGCCCAGTTTGATTTTGACGACTATCTGATGAGCATGGAACAGATGCGCAAGATGGGCGGCTTAGCCAGCATCATGAGTATGATGCCGGGAATGGGGGCACTTGGCGGTAAGGGGAAGATGCCGGATCTTGACTCGGAGGAGAATGAGAAGAAGATGTCAAGGATGGAGGCGATGATCCGCTCCATGACTCCCGAGGAAAGGCGGAACCCCGACCTCCTGAACCCATCCAGGAAACACCGCATCGCCCGGGGCGCGGGCGTGGATATCGCTGATGTGAACCGGATGGTGAAGCAGTTCAATGAATCCAGGAAGATGATGAAGAAGCTTCCGGGAATGATGGGCGGAAAAGGTGGCAAGAAGGGCAGGTTCCGGCTTCCCTTTTGACACATAGATCATGCCGGAGGCGGACGGCTGCGGACGCGGCGGAGCTGACGGCAGAATAAACACTATAACAAAAAAGAAAAACAGAGGTGACAAAAATGGCAGTAAAGATCAGATTAAGAAGAATGGGACAGAAGAAAGCTCCTTTTTATAGAATCGTGGTAGCTGATTCAAGATCCCCGAGAGACGGAAGATTCATCGAAGAGATCGGAACATACGATCCGAACTGTGATCCGAGCGCGATCAAGGTTGATGAGGAAGCGGCAAAAAAATGGCTCAACAACGGCGCGCAGCCGACAGAAGTCGTCGGTAAGATCTTCAAGGCAGCAGGTATTGAGAAATAAGATCTCTTTGCGGAGGTGCGCAAATGAAAGAATTAGTTGAAGTAATCGCAAAAGCACTTGTTGACCATCCGGAAGAAGTTTCGGTCAATGAGAAACAAGAGGGAAGGACAACTGTACTTGAGCTGCATGTCGCAGAGGGGGATATGGGAAAAGTCATCGGCAAACAGGGGCGCATCGCGAAAGCGATCCGTTCTGTCGTAAAGGCGGCGGCAGCGAAAGAAGACAAACGAGTTGTTGTTGATATCGTATAGTACAGTGAGCTGACACATATGCGGAAAAAGGGGGACAGTCTTCATGGACATGAAGCGGCTGGCCCTTTCTTTTTCCTGTTTCGCGGAAACGATATTGTGCTGTATTGCGGATGTCTGTCGGCAGAAGGATGCGGGACGGCACACATGCGCATGAGAGGTTCTCTGTTTGAGGACAGGAGACAGAAAGGAAACAAATAGTGATGGAACAGTTTCTTCAGGTGGGAGTGATCTCATCCACCCACGGAATCCGGGGCGAGGTCAAGGTATTTCCGACGACAGATGACGCCGCCCGCTTTAAAAAACTGAAAAAAGTGCTTTTAGACACGGACAGGGAGCAGGTTGAGCTGGAGATCCAGTCAGTGAAATTTTTTAAGCAGTTCGTGATCCTGAAATTCAAAGGCATTGATAATATAAATGACATTGAAAAATATAAGGGAAAGAGCCTCCTCGTGCCCAGGGAAGATGGGGTGCCTCTTGGCAGGGACGAATATTACATTGCTGATATGATCGGCATGGAAGTATTTGTCGGCGATGAGAGGTTCGGTGTGATAAAGGACGTCATGGAGACCGGGGCAAACGAGGTGTATATCATAGATTCGGACATGCACGGTGAAGTCCTCATCCCGGCGATCCGCCAGTGTGTCATTGATGTGGATGTGGAGGATAAGAAAATGCAGATCCGCCTCATGGACGGACTGATCTGAGTAGTCCCCATTTGAAAGAGATCCGCATTTGAAAAGGAGACAGGCAGAATGAATTTTCATATACTAACACTCTTTCCGGATATGGTCATGGATGGGCTGAATACAAGCATCATCGGACGCGCGGTCAATTCCGGGCTGCTGTCCATCGAGGCGGTCAATATCAGGGACTATGCCTTTAACAAACATCAGAGCGTGGATGACTATCCTTACGGCGGCGGAGCGGGGATGCTCATGCAGGCGGAACCGGTGTACCTTGCCTATGAGGCTGTGGCTGAGAAGATCGCAGGGCGCAGATCCGGACAGGCCGCCGGAAACATCCGGGAAATGGAACCGGATGGGCAGGCGGGAGCCTCAGAGAAAAAAATCCGCGTCATTTATCTCTCCCCCCAGGGAGAGGTATTTGATCAGAAAATGGCGGAAGAGCTGGCCCGGGAAGAAGACCTGGTCCTGCTCTGCGGGCATTATGAGGGCATCGATGAGCGTGTGCTGGAAGAGATCGTGACAGACTATGTGTCCATCGGGGACTATGTGCTCACAGGCGGGGAACTGCCCGCCATGGTCATGGTGGATGCCATCTCACGGCTCGTTCCCGGCGTGCTCCACAATGATGTGTCCGCGGAGTTTGAATCCCTTCAGGATAATCTCCTGGAGTACCCCCAGTATTCAAGACCGGAGGAATGGCACGGCAAAAGAGTGCCGTCGGTGCTGCTGTCCGGGCATCATGCGAACATCGAGAAGTGGCGCAGGGAGCAGTCCATCCTGAGGACATATGAGAGGAGACCGGATCTGTTTGAGAAATGTGAGCTGACGGATAAAGAAAAGAAATGGCTGGAGGAAATCCTGGACGATGAGGCAAGAAAATCCAAATCAGCTCTTGAAAATCCGCAAGAAGTATGATAAACTACAACAGTTGTGAAAAGAAGAGCGATGGTCCTCTGGCACAAAATGTGTTAAGAACGTCAAATATGAAGGAGGTCACACAAAATGAACGAGATCATCAAGAAGATCGAAGCTGAGCAGTTAAAAGAGAACGCGCCGGAATTTAATGTTGGCGATACCGTGAAGGTGTACGCTAAGATTAAAGAGGGTAACCGCGAGAGGATCCAGGTTTTTGAGGGAACTGTCCTCAAAAGACAGGGCGGCGGCGCAAGAGAGACTTTCACAGTGAGAAAGACATCTAACGGAATCGGTGTTGAGAAGACATGGCCGATCCACTCTCCGCATGTTGAGAAGGTAGAGGTTGTCCGCAGAGGTAAAGTAAGAAGGGCAAAACTGAATTACCTGAGAAAACGTGTCGGCAAGGCTGCAAAGGTAAAAGAATTAGTAAAATAGTAATCATGAGAGGGACAATTACAGATCTGTATATTGTCCCTTTTTGAATATATGGGCTGATCTGGAGGGAATATGCAGGGTTTGGATTTCCGGAAAAAGCGGGGCAGGACAGCAGGAAAGCCGGGGACTCAGAAAAAAAGAGCTTCACGCGGCGGGCTGAGGTTTGAAGACAAGAAAAGAGGACTGCATTTTGTGCAGGAGAAAGATCATGGCATCAGGATCGAAGCGAAAGAGATCATACTGTGGGCGGTAGAGATACTGATCGTCTGCATGGCGGCTGTCTTTATTGTGGCTGCCTTCGGCCAGAGGGTGAGCGTGGCAGGGGATTCCATGTCCCCTGTCCTTAAGAATGGGAACGTGGTCTTGATAAACCGGGTCGTATATAATTTCATGGAACCGTCCAGGGGAGACATTATCGCGTTTTCTCAGGGTCTGGATGGGCGCTATTCGGTGAAGCGTATCGTGGGTCTGCCGGGCGAGACAGTGCAGATCGCGGATGGGAAGCTCCTGATCAACGGAGAAGAAATTACAGAGAACATCCATGTATCCGGTATCGGATATGCGGGTCTGGCGGAAGAACCAGTGGAATTGGGCGAAGACGAGTATTTTGTAATGGGGGACAACCATACGGCAAGCGACGACAGCAGAGACCCGGGCACAGGGAATATCAAAAAGGATGACATATACGGACAGGCGTGGTTTATCGCGGGTCCGGCGGCAGATATGGGAATGATCTGAGAAAAAGATAAAAGGCAAGAGATAAAAGACAACGCGCCGCTTTCAGGAGCGGCAGAATGGAGAGGATTATGCATTTTCAATGGTATCCGGGGCATATGACAAAGGCGCGCCGGATGATGCAGGAAAATATAAAACTGATCGATCTGATCATTGAGCTGGTAGATGCCAGGGTTCCTCTGAGCAGCAGGAATCCGGACATTGATGAGCTGGGCAGGAACAAGGCGCGTCTCATCCTCCTGAACAAGGCGGATCTTGCGGAGGATACGCGCAATGATGAATGGGTAGACTTTTTTAAGAAAAAAGGCTGCTCAGCAGTTAAGGTCAACTCCAAAAAAGGCGGGGGTATCAAGTCCATCCAGTCAGTGATCCAGGAGGCGTGCAGGGAAAAGACAGAGAGGGACCGCAGAAAAGGGATCCTGAACCGTCCGGTCCGCGCCATGGTCGTGGGTATCCCCAATGTGGGAAAATCCACCTTTATCAACGCGCTGGCGGGAAAGGCATGCGCGAAGACAGGGAACAGACCCGGTGTTACCAAGGGGAAACAGTGGATCAGGCTCAACAAAAATGTGGAGCTGTTAGATACCCCGGGAATTCTCTGGCCGAAGTTTGAGGATCAGGAGGTAGGGCTGAAGCTTGCGTTTATCGGCTCGATCAAGGACGAAATCCTTCAGACAGAGGAACTGGCGGCAGAACTTGTAAAATTCTTAAACAGCAGTTATCCGGGCGTCCTGGAGGAACAATATGATATTCTGGCAGTGGGAGACGCCTATGAATGTCTGCGTGATATTGCGGAGAGCAGACACTGTCTCGTGCGGGGAAATGAACTGGACACAGAGAAAGCAGCCTCGATCCTGCTGGATGATTTCCGGGAGGGAAAGCTGGGGCGCATCACCCTGGAGAGACCGGAAGCTGTGTAGAAAGGAAGACATAGATGAAAGGCATAATAAAGGAGCTTTTTGGCTGGATCCTGTTTATCGTCATCGTTGTGGCAGCGTCTTATCTGGTGGTGACTTTTATGGGACAGAGGACGCAGGTGAGCGGTGAATCCATGGAGACGACACTCTCGGATGGAGACCACCTTATCGTGGATAAGATCACTTACCGGTTCCGTGATCCGAAACGCTATGATATCGTGGTATTTCCTTATCGATATGAGGAGAATACCTATTATATCAAGAGGATCATCGGGCTGCCGGGCGAGACGGTACAGATTGTGGACGGCTATGTGTACATAAACGGTGTACAGCTTGACGAGCATTACGGCAATGCCCTCATCATGGCTCCCGGACAGGCGGCACAGCCCATTAGGCTGGGCGAAGACGAGTATTTTGTGCTGGGAGACAACCGGAACAACAGTCAGGACAGCCGCTCCGCAAATGTGGGAGTGATCCACCGGGATGAACTGCTGGGGCGAGCATGGATACGGATCTGGCCGATTGATAAGTTCGGGGTGATCAAACATGAATAAGAAAAGTATTGTGCAGATAAAAGCAGAATTTGAACAGGCGGATCCTGCGCGCAGAAATGTATTATATGGAATATACGGCTCCGATGAGCGGGCGGGCGTGCAGAAGCTGATCGCGGGTTACCGGAAAAAGGAGGAGGCGCTCCGGGCAGAGCGTGAGCGCCTTGACGCCATGCACAGCTACGAGAGAAAATACAGCGGATACCGGGTTATCTGCGGCATTGATGAGGCAGGCAGGGGGCCGCTGGCAGGCCCGGTGGTGGCGGGAGCGGTCATCCTGCCTGGAGACTGCGAGATCCTTTATCTGAATGACTCAAAAAAGCTGTCGCCGGCAAAGCGGGAGGCGCTTTACGATGAGATCATGGAGAAGGCGGAGGCCGTGGGCGTGGGTACGGCGTCTTCGGCAAGGATCGATGAGATCAACATCCTCCAGGCCACATACGAGGCGATGAGGGAGGCTGTTGCAGCCTTAAACATCACGCCGGGCGTCCTGCTGAATGACGCGGTCACCATACCGGGCATCGCGATACCCCAGGTGCCGATCATCAAGGGGGACGCGAAGAGCGTATCCATTGCGGCGGCAAGCATTATAGCAAAAGTCACGCGTGACAGGCTGATGGCGCAGTATGATGAGATTTTGCCCGGGTATGGGTTTGCGCGGCATAAGGGCTATGGATCCGAGGAACATATCGAAGCGATCCGGCGGCTGGGGCCCTCTCCGATCCACAGGCAGTCGTTTATCAAAAATTTTCTTGGATAAGGATGCGCGGGATCGTGTGGTGCCCGCCCGGAACAGGCTGGAAACAGGAAATATGACAGAAAAGAGACAGGGAGAAATTATCGTGAAAAACCGCGGAGAAAGCAGAGGGACAGGATCCTGGAAGAGCAGCAGGCAGACCGGGACAGACTATGAGCGGGCGGCCGGCTACTACCTAGAACAGCTAGGGTATGAGATACTGGAGTATAATTACAGGTGCAGGGCAGGGGAGATCGACCTGGTCGCAAAGGACGGAGAATATCTTGTGTTCTGTGAGGTAAAGTACCGTTCGGACAGGAGAAAGGGAGGCCCGCTGGAAGCTGTTGGGCCGGCAAAGCAGAAGACGATCTTTCGGTGCGCTATGTTTTATCTGACAGAGCGTCATATAGAAAATGTACCGTGCCGGTTTGACGTGATAGGGATAGAAGGCACGGAAGTAACATATATTAAAAATGCATTTGCGGGGTGAGGAGATGAGCCTGGGACTGAAGTATAAAAATGAGGAGCATATCTTTGAGGAGGCAGGCGGTAACACGCCTTATCTGGAATATCCCCTTCTGAAAGAGACCGGGATCGTGCGCCATGGATTTTCCACCCGGCTGGGCGGCGTCAGCCAGGGCTGCTATGCCTCGCTCAATCTCAGCTTTGACAGGAGGGACAGAGAAGCATGTGTCAGGGAGAATTTCCGCCGGATCGGAGAGGCGATCGGAGTTCGCTGCGAGGACATGGTGATGACCCGCCAGACCCATACCACGAACGTCCGCGTTGTTACGGACGCTGACAGGGGAAAAGGGATCGTCAGGGAACGGGACTATACCGATGTAGACGGACTGGTCACTGATGTGCCGGGAATCTGTCTTGTGACTTCTTACGCGGACTGTGTGCCCCTGTATTTTGTGGATCCGGTCAGGAAAGTGGTCGGGCTGAGCCATTCGGGCTGGAGAGGGACCGTGGGAAAGATCGGAAAAAGGACCGTTCTGCTCATGCAGGAGGCGTTTGGCTCTGATCCCGCGGATATCCTGGCGGCAGTGGGACCTTCCGTGTGCATGGACTGCTATGAAGTCAGCGGGGATGTGATCGATAAAGTGAAGGATGCCTTTGATGAACCTTACTGGAAGCAGCTCTTTTTCAGGAAGCCGAACGGAAAGTATCAGCTGGATCTCTGGAAAGCAAATGAACTTATTTTCAGAGAAGCCGGCATCCGGCAGGAACATATGGCGGTGACAAATGTGTGTACGCACTGCAACAGCGAGATCCTCTATTCCCACCGCGCGGCAGGAGATAAGAGAGGAAATCTGTGTGCGTTTCTTGCGCTGAAATAAAAGACAGGAGGCAGGATATGATGATATTGGGCTCTGTAATATCCGCGGCGGGAGCCGCTGGCGTGACCAGTGAATCGCTTGGTACGGACGTGCAGGAATCTGTGCAGGAGGTGACTTCCGAGGCGACTCAGGAGGTGAATCATATTGTGCAGTTCTTTGAAGACCACCTTCCTGATATCGTGGCGTTTGGGATGAGGGTGGTCCTGGCTCTTATTGTATTTTTTATCGGGAGCAAGATCATCAAATGGATCCGGAAGGTGGTCAGGAAGTCCCTGGAAAGGACCAACGCTGACGCGGGAGTCAGACAGTTTGTTGATTCTATGCTGAAGTTCGGGCTGTATGCCCTTCTCATATTCAGTATCGCGACCAGATTCGGGGTGGAGTCTTCGTCTGTGGCGGCGCTGATCGCCTCAGCCGGCGTGGCTGTCGGTCTTGCCCTCCAGGGGAGCCTGTCCAATTTTGCGGGAGGTATCCTGATCCTTCTGCTGAAGCCGTTCGCTGTGGGGGACTACATTATTGTTACGCAGGAAGGGATCGAGGGGACAGTAAAGGAGATCCAGATTTTTTATACTAAGCTGGCCACTATGGATAATCAGACGGTTGTCGTTCCAAACAGTATCCTGACGAACAACAGTCTGACGAACGTGACCGCCCGACCGGAACGGAAGCTGGATCTGAAGGTGGGCATCTCCTATGACGCGGATCTTAAGAAGGCAAAATCACTGATCGAAGACATGCTCCTGAATGACAAGAGCATCATCCAGGATGAAGAGATCCGGGTATTTGTGGATTCTCTCGGCGAGAGTTCGGTCGTGATCGGACTTCGGGCATGGGTGAAGACGGAAGAATACTGGGCCACAAGGTGGAGGCTTATGGAAGAGATCAAGCTGACCTTCGACGCGAAAGGAATCGACATACCCTACAATCAGCTCACAGTCCATGTGCGCGAAACGGAAAGTGAATGATCGGATCTGCGAAAATGACACAGGCAGACAAGAAAAGGAATATAACAAAAAAAGCGTAGTGTTCTCCGAAGGAAGAACCTGCGCTTTATTAAAGCCGGAAATCAGACTTGAACTGACGACCCCTTCATTACGAGTGAAGTGCTCTACCGACTGAGCTATTCCGGCATATGGCTGTCGTTTGACGAACCTCGATTATTATATCTCGTTTCCTCAGAAATTTCAACTGTTTTTTTATTTTCTCAGTTTTTGTTTTTTTTATTTTCTGTGTTTTTATGATATACTGTTTAGGACATGTGGGCGTTGGCTGAGGCTGGCGCTGAGTGAAGGATGGGAGGGAAGGCAGCGACTTACCGGTAACGACTTGCCGGTTGGCAAAATAAAGGGGAAAACACAATAAGGGAGAAGTAGAATAGAGGAGGATATCATGGAAAGATCAAAAGTTTATTTTACGGATATGAGGGCCCTTCCGGGAGTAAATCTGCCGGATAAACTCAAAAAACTGATCCGCAGGGCGGGGATCGGAGAGATTGATTTTGAGAAAAAGATGACAGCTATTAAGATCCATTTTGGCGAGCCGGGTAATTTGTCTTTCCTGCGCCCGAACTACGCGAAGGCAGTGGCAGACGTGGTGAGAGAGCTGGGCGGGTGTCCGTTCCTGACAGACTGCAACACGCTGTATGTGGGCAGGAGAAAAGATGCGCTGGAGCATTTGAGCGCAGCATATGAGAATGGATTCAATCTCCTTTCTACAGGATGCCACATCATCATCGGGGATGGGCTGAAAGGAACGGACGATGTGTGCGTTCCGGTCGAAGGCGGAGAACTGGTGAAAGAGGCAAAGATCGGACGGGCTGTAATGGATGCGGATGTGTTTATCAGTCTGAATCATTTTAAGGGACACGAAATGGCCGGGTTTGGCGGGTGCCTGAAGAATATCGGTATGGGCTGCGGCAGCCGCGCGGGAAAGATGGAGCAGCACAACAGCGGAAAACCCTCTGTCGATCAGTCCCTGTGCGTGGGATGCCGCGCCTGTTCAAAGAACTGCGCCCACGGAGCGATCTCGTTTCCTGAGAAAAAAGCCTTCATAGACCATGAGAAATGTGTCGGATGCGGGCGCTGTCTCGGGGCATGTAATTTTGACGCGATCTATAATGAAAATTCTTCCGCCGTGAAAGAACTGAATATGAAAATGGCGGAATATACAAAGGCAGTAGTGGATGGGCGCCCGGCGTTCCATATCAATCTCGTGATCGACGTGTCTCCTTACTGTGACTGCCATCCCGAGAATGATGTGCCTATCCTTCCGGATATCGGAATGTTCGCCAGCTTTGACCCTGTGTCGCTGGATCAGGCGTGCGCGGATGCATGCAATGCGCAGAAGCCCATGCCGGGAAGCATCCTTGATGAGCACATTCATGAAGAAGGGTTCTGCGATCATCACGATCATTTTGTGAACACAACACCTGAGAGCGAATGGGAGACCTGTCTTGAGCATGGGGAGAAGATCGGTCTCGGGCACAGGGAGTATGAACTGATCGAAGTGAAATAAAAGGGGACTCACCCCTTTCAGAAAAATATTCAGAAAATACTGAAATGAAAGCGAAAGAGAGGAAAGTGTAGATGAAGAGAGAAAAATTCGGCTCCAGGCTGGGATTTATCCTGATTTCGGCGGGATGTGCTATTGGGCTGGGGAACGTGTGGCGGTTTCCCTATATCACAGGGCAGTATGGCGGCGCGGCTTTTGTACTGATCTATCTGCTGTGCCTGGTGCTTCTGGGACTGCCGATCATGATCATGGAGTTTTCTGTGGGACGCGCGGCCGGATGCAGCATTGCCAAGGCTTTTGACCGGCTGGAGCCATTGGGAACAAAATGGCACTGGTACAAATGGTTCGGAATGGCAGGAAACTACCTGCTGATGATGTTCTATACAACGATCGGAGGATGGCTTCTGATCTATCTGGGCAAAATGGCTGCAGGTAGCTTTGAGGGCATGGATACAGGACAGATAAGGGGAGAGTTTTCTGAACTGATGGGGCGGCCGGTCCTTATGACTGTGTTCATGGTCATCGTTGTAGTCATGTGCTTTGGTATCGTGAAGCTGGGGCTCCAGAAGGGTGTGGAGGGGATCACAAAGATCATGATGGTGCTCCTGCTGGCGCTGCTGATCGTGCTTGCCGTACGCTCTATCATGCTGCCAGGCGCCGACGAGGGGCTGAAGTTTTATCTCCTGCCGGATTTCGGTAAGATGAAGGAGGCGGGCATCATGGAAGTGGTATCCGCCGCAATGAATCAGTCCTTCTTCACCCTGAGCCTTGGTATCGGCGCCATGGCCATCTTCGGGAGTTACATAGACAAAAAGAGGAGACTTGCTGGAGAGGCAGTGGCGATCACCATACTCGATACGAGTGTTGCCCTGATCTCCGGTTTGATCATCTTCCCGGCGAGCTTCGCCTTTGGAGTCAACCCGGACAGCGGACCGAACCTGATCTTTATCACTCTGCCGAATATCTTTAACTCCATGGCAGGGGGAAGGCTCTGGGGAGCGATCTTCTTCCTGTGCATGTTCTTTGCGTCAGCGTCAACGATCATCGCTGTGTTTGAGAATATCATCGCGTTTGCCATGGACCTGACAGGCTGCTCAAGGGGAAAAGCGGTTGCGGTCAACCTGGTGGTGATCACCCTCCTGTCTATGCCGTGCGTGCTCGGGTATAATGTGTTGAGCGGCTTTGCCCCATTTGGGGAAGGGACGGCGATCCTTGACCTTGAAGACTTTATCGTGAGCAATAATCTCCTTCCCCTTGGCAGCCTGGTGTATGTGCTGTTCTGCACTACCCGCTACGGATGGGGATGGAAGAACTTTCTCGCGGAAGCAAACTTGGGGGAAGGGCCCAGATTCCCCAAGTGGGTGAGGCTCTATGTCACATTTGTCGTTCCGCTCATCGTTATCTTTCTGTTCATACAGGGATATTGGAGTAAATTTGCAGGCTAGGCATCAGTCAAAAAAGCTTTGTGGATCGGGTAAATCCATGGTATAGTGTAAATGGAAATAATTGATATGCGTATAAGAATGCGGGAGATAAGATATGGATTCTAAGTTTGTGAGACCCACCCGGAAAGATGTGGCGAAGCTGGCGGGGGTAAGCGAGACGGTCGTGTCCTATGTGATAAATAATAACCGATATGTTGCTCAGGACAAAAGGGTTCGTGTCCAGGAGGCGATCAAGAAGCTGAATTACCGCCCGAACAGCATTGCCCGCACATTGAAAGGAAAAAGCAGCAATCACATCGTTTTTATTGCTGATCAGATCGTAACGGAACATTTCAGCCTGCTGATCAGTGAGCTGGACGAATGCGCTTATGACAAGGGGTATATGGTGTCTCTGTGTTCCAACAGGAATACGGAAGAATTTGTAAGAGAGATCATAGGCCGCTGCTGTGATGGGATCATCATCAGCTCGATCAGCTTTACCAAACGTTTTATCCAGATGTTTATAGATGCGAACATCCCTGTGGTCCTGCTTGAAAACAGAGACTATTCGGAAATCCATGGTGCGGGACGCATTAACAACGGACTTTATGAGGGGTCAAGGGAATGTGTCCGGTATCTGGGCAGCCTTGGACGGAAGAACATACTCTACATTGACCGGTACAGCGCGAGAGGTCATTTCAGCGATATGAATGATCTGCGTTACCGCGGGTTCGTCCACCAAATGGAGGAGAGCGGTTACAGCAGCAATCCTCTGGAGAGAGTTATTACAGGGTGTGAGAGCGTGGAGGCGTTGAAACAGAGCGTTCGCGATTATCTGGAAAGCGGAGAGAAAGTGGACGCGTTTTTCGGAAGAAATGATAAAGTTGCCTGCATTGCCATGCAGGCTGCCCAGGAAGCGGGTTACCGGATCCCGGAAGATATTGCTGTGATCGGTTTTGATAACTCGACCCTTGGACAGTATGTCATGCCCACGTTGACGAGCGTTGAGATCAGGAGACCGGAGATCGCGCGCACTGCGGTCGATATGCTGCAGGAGATGATAGAGCAGCATAAGATTCCTGATCCTGTCCATGTATCTACAAAGATCATTTACAGAAAAAGTACAGACATCTGACGGTACAGCCTCAGATGTCTGTACTTTTTTAGTGGGATCTAATGTATGTGCAAATATTATGAAAATATGCAATATGCACAAAATAGTGTGGATAAAATATAAAATATGCTGAAATTTGCAAAAGAAATTGACTTATATCAGATGATTGTATAAAATATGACTAACAAATGTACACACGAGTTTACAATTAGAGAAAAGGAGAGCAGATTATGAAAAAGAAGATTGCAGCAGCGCTGGCAATGGTCATGGCTTTTAGCCTGGCAGCCTGTAGCGGAGGAGGCGGAACAGATACACCGTCCACCTCAAACGGAGAGCAGGAAAATGTTACATTGAGATTTTATAACTATGCTTTGTCTGAGACTGCGAAAGCAGATTGGTGGAATGCCACTGTGGAGGCTTTTGAAGCAGAGAATGACTGGATCGACATCGAAACGGTCACTGTGGATTATAACAGCATGATCCAGACTTTTACAAATGACCTTGCGTCAGGGCTTGCTGTTGACATGGTCTACGGCGAGGTGAGCTGGATACCGGCTCTGGCAGAGAGTGGATTTGTGCAGTCGCCGGAGGATGTTCTGAGCTCTGATTTTTATTCCGGGTATTATGACTATGTGTTGGAGCAGATGAAGTATAACGATACAGTTTATGCTGTACCGCATTATTACAGCCCATCCCTCATCTTTGTGAACAAAGAACTGGTCGAAGCAGCCGGGTTGTCAATGGATTCCTTCCCGACAACGCTGGACGGCCTGAAGGAGTGGATCGAGACGCTGGCAGCTTACTATCAAGGAGACGCCAATGTAACGACGGTGTTTGGACTCACCACGGCAGAAGTATCAGCGACAGGCGCCAACATCAATGCAATGTACAACGCATTTGGCGGTACGCTGATCGACGACCAGGGCGGTCTGGCTGACCTGACATCCGGAGACAATCTGACAGCAATGACAGAAATGCTGGATTTCTATAAGTATCTGATCGGCAACGGCTACACCCAGGAAAACCTGAAGCTAAAAGATTACCGTTCTTCCTTTGGCGCCGGCAATGTAGTAATGTATGTTGACCAGTCATGGGGATATGCTCAGATCTCGGAAGTGTCGGACAGCACTTCAGATTTTACAGTGACCGCGTCCCTGCCCGGTACGATGGGAACGAATGGGAAAGGCGAGTCTCTCGTAGAATCTCATTGCTTTATGATAGGTTCCAGTCTGAGTGACACCCAGAAAGAAGCGGTAGATCTCTTTATCCAGTACTGCACCTCAACAGGTACGATGGAAGATTACCTCAACAACATCGGGCTTGCGTATGTGGCACATGAAAACATGGAAGACTGTCAGATCTCCCCGATCCTGGACGGCGCTTCAGCAGGAAAAGATAACGTTGTTACTCAGCCTCTGATCAGCGCGGCAACAAGCGTCCAGACGGAGATGGCAAGCATGGTGCTCAATTATGTGAGCAACGGCGTAAGTCCGGAAGACGTGATCAACAGTTATATTACAGAAGCAGAATATTATATCAACCAGTAAATGAACGCTTTACAAGGGCGGGTAGATATCCGCCCTTATTTTTATAAAGCATACAGTGAAATATGGCGTAAAAGGGGGAAAGAAAATGACTTTTCCAGTTAAGGCCGGCAAGAAAAAGCAAAGACCGGCATTTCGTAATCAGAAGACAAAAGACGTGCTGTTCTGCCTGCTGCTTTTGCTGCCAGCGATCGTGCTGTGTATAACATTTATCATAATTCCTATCATTGACTCTGTCATCATGAGCTTTCAGGATTACAGACTGGTAAATCTTACACAGAATATACCGGGAGAATGGAATAATTTCTCCAATTATACACGCCTGTGGGGATCCGGGCGTCTGCAGTCTTCAATCATGATCACAGTTGTTTTTGTAGTCGCGACTGTTGTCCTTACATTTGTCATAGCTTTGATCCTGGCGCTGATACTGAATTCAAAGATCAGAGGAGCCAGGTTCCTGAGGAGTATCATGATGATCCCCTGGGTCGTTCCCACGGTCATCACTGGTCTGCTGTGGATGTGGATTTTTGCCAATCCATATGGTCTGCTCCAGTATCTGGTCGGTATATTTACAGGGGATAACGTTACAAATTTCAGTATCCTGAGTAATACTGACACAGCATTGTGGGGAGTGGTCATCGCCGCGCTGTGGAAGCAGATCCCTTTGATGGCGCTCCTGCTGCTTGCCGGCATGCAGAATGTCCCCGATGACATCATAGAAGCGGCGAAGATTGATGGAGCCGGTTTTATACAGCGTCTGGTCTATATCGTGCTTCCTTATATGAAGAACGTTATTTCGGTTTCTGTATCCATGTGCATCATCGAGAATTTCAAGCAGTATCCACTGTTCGCCACATTGACGAACGGAGGTCCAACGGGGGCTACAACGACTCTCGCCGTGCTGTCTTATGATGAGGCATTTGTAAACTATAATTATGGTTCGGGCGCGGCAGTGACAACGGTATGGCTGCTTCTGATGATCATAGTGGTCTTTGTGTTTAGACGCATTTTCCGTACAGATAATGATTGACTGGCGAGGAGGAATAAGCATGAATCAAAACATCACCAGAAGGAAAAGAGGAATAAACATCGCGGCTGTTTTGGGCAAATACGCGAGTCTGATACTGATTTTTCTGTTTTTGCTTTTCCCGGTCTACTGGATGCTCGTGACATCGCTGAAGACGAACACGGAGTCTTACCGGGTAGTGCCGACATTGTGGCCTGAAGCATTGTCCTTTGACGGATATGCTACTTTGTTCCGGGATGGCGTGTTCTTCACATATTACAAAAATAACCTGATCGTTTCAGCCCTGGCGATGATCCTGATCTGTTTTGTTTCCGTTTTTGCCGGCTATGCGCTTAGCAGATTTCATTTTAAGTGGAACAAATGGATCATATCCACGTTTATCTTTGCACAGATGATGCCTGTCATCAGCCGTTTGATATCTTTGTATGGGATACTGCAGAGAATAGGGCTTGTCAATACTCATATAGGGCTGGTGCTGGCGATCAGCGCTACACAGGTTCCCTTTACGGTATCTTTGATGGCATCCTTTTTTGATGGGATACCACATGAGCTGGAAGAGGCGGCAAGAGTGGACGGCTGCGGCCGTATGAGAATTCTTTTCAGGGTTATCATTCCCCTGGTTGTCCCCGGTCTTCTTGCTGTCGGCGTATACAGCTTTCTGATGACATGGGATGATTATCTCCACGCGATCACCCTGGTCAGGAGTAATGATCTGTGGACTTTGTCTCAGGGGCTTAAGCTGACATATCTCGGAGAGGTCAGCGACTGGCAGCTCATTAATTCAGCTTCAATACTCGGGACGCTGCCGATGATCTTTGTATTCTTCTTCTTCCAGAAGTATATGGTCAAAGGTCTTGTCTCAGGGGCTGTCAAAGGCTAAAGGAAGGAGAAGACTATGCTGAGCAATAATCTCGATATGCTGAAAAGAGCTTATAAGGAAGGATTTGCGATCCCGGCCATCAATACTCAAGGAGGCAATTATGATATTATATGGGCATGCTGCAGGGCGGCTCAGGAAATGAGAAGCCCCATGATCCTGGCGCATTATGTGTCCACAGGCGCGTTTTCTGGAAATGACTGGTTTGTCAATGTGGCAAAATGGTGCGCGGATAAGGTTGATGTTCCTGTTTCTGTCCACCTGGATCACGGAGATGGATTCCCCATCTGTATGGAGGCGCTGCGCCTTGGGTTCACCAGTGTAATGATCGATGGTTCAACAAGGCCCATTGAGGAAAACGCAGCCATGACGAATGAAGTGCTGAAAGTGGCGAAATATTTTGATGTTCCAGTAGAGGCTGAGGTTGGGGAACTGTTCCGGCTTGACAACGGAGTCCCCATGGAAAATAAGAATATAGTCGATCCTCAGGAAGTCAGGGATTTCCTTAAATTGTGTACCCCTGACACGCTGGCGATCGGGATCGGAAATGCCCATGGGTATTATAAGGGCAAACCGGATATCCATCTGGAAGTACTGGAGGCGGTAAAGGAGACTACAGATATACCGCTTGTGCTGCACGGCTGTACAGGGATGGAAGAGGAAGTGATCAGAAAAGCGATCAGACTGGGTGTTTCCAAGATAAACTTCGGGACAGAAATAAGATATAAGTATGTGCAGTATTATGAGGAAGGACTGAAAGATCTGGATCATCAGGGCCACTCATGGAAACTCAGCATGTACGCCAGTGATATTCTGGTGGAGGATGTCAAAAATATTATCCGGCTGTCCGGTTCGGCCGGGACAGTCTGATCTTTACAGACAAAAAGGAGAGTAGGATTATGAAACAGAAACTTAATGTTGGAGTTGTCGTAACACTGTCCGGCAGATGGCCCAGAGAACTCCCGAACAGACGGTTTGAAGAATATGGAGGGTGGCTTGAAAGATCACTGCCTGAGAGCAGAGTGTTCAGATTTGAAAAGCTCATAGGCAGCAGGGAAGACATGGCAGAATGTATCGAGACTTTCAAAAAACAGGAGGTTGAACTGGTCATCCAGGTCTATGGAGCGTTTACCGGAGACGATATATGCTGCGGGCTCGCGGATGCCCTTCATGTGCCTATCGTATTATGGGCTCCGCGCGAGGAACAATGGGTGCGGGATGACAGGCTGTACGCAAACGCGCTGTGCAGCGCCGCTATGAACGGAGCTTCTATGAAAAGGATCGGCGCGGAGCACCACATTGTCTTTGGAAATAAAGAGGAAGAGCGGGTTCACTCCGAAATACTGAGGATCGTAAATGCGTATGCCGTAGTCAAAAACATGAGAGGCATAACGTTCGGCCTGTTCGGTTACCGCCCCACGGCATTTTATAACTGTTCATTTGATGAAGTGGTGATACGCCGCACTTTTGGGATTGATATAGAAGAGACAGACCTGAAGGTAGTCTTTGACCGCATGGCCGCCCTGGATGAAAAAGAAGTGCAGGACGAGGTAAGCCATGTCAGGTCTCTGTGGGATATTGACAGCGTTCCAGAGGAATATCTGGAGAATCATGCCCGGCTGTATCTGACGCTGAAAACACTGATGCCGGAACAAAAATACGAATATGCTTCTATAAAATGCTGGCCCGAGATGGGGAACCTTCATACAACGCCATGCGCTGTGCTGGGACGGCTGGCAGACGAGGGGCTGTTTATAAGCTGTGAAGGAGATGTTGACGCTGCTATTGCAGCAGTGGCATCCAATTTGATCACAGGACTTTCTCCGTTTATCACCGATTTGATCAATATTGATGAAGCGGAGAACACAGTGACATTCTGGCATTGCGGAAATGCGGCGCCGAGTCTGCATAATGAGGAGGACAGCGTGAAGATGTGCGATCATCCTCTGGCAGGAGCCGGAACAGCGTTCTGGTGTTCATTAAAAGAAGGTCCTGTCACTGCGGCAAGATTTTCCAATATTGACGGACATTACCGTCTATTCTTGCTGCGCGGCCAGGCTGTACCCACGACCCGCTGTACCCGCGGAAGCATGGTAAATGTTAAGGTAAACACTCCGGTGCTGGAGCTGGTATCCAAGATCGCGGAAAGCGGAATGAGCCATCATTACAGTGTAATATGGCAGGACATTGCGGATGAGCTGATCCTGATAGCCCGGCTGTTGAATATTCCTGTTATAGAGTTATAGACTTCCGCTTTGATCATATCTTGACAATAGGCTGCTGAGTGCCGGGCGCAGACAGCGGCCTATTATAATCTATATATCTGATTGTCTTTTTACACTTTTCGGTTATACAGTTTTTCCACCACCCCGATCACCGCATACAACACCATAGCCATAATACACAGCAGTACGATCGACATGAGCAGCCAGTTCATCTTGAACACCTGGCTGGAATAGATAATCAGATATCCCAGCCCATTTCTTGCCGCCAGGAATTCCCCGATCACCACTCCCACCAGGCACAATCCGATATTGACTTTCATGTTGCTGATGACAGCAGGCACAGAGCTTGGGAGTACCACTTTGAACAGCGCGTGCCTTCGCGTCCCATGCAGGGTATAGATGAGTTTGATCTTCTCCTGGTCCACAGTGGCAAAGCTGGTATACAGGTTCATGATGCTTCCGAAGATCGCAACGGACATTCCGGCGACGATGATGGTCGTGGGAGTGGCGCCCAGCCAGACAATGAGCAGCGGAGCAAGGGCGGATTTCGGCAGACTGTTTAATACCACAAGATAGGGCTCCAGTATTTCGGAGAGCTTCCTGTTGCACCACAGGAGGACGGCGATCAGGATACTGAACAGTGTGACCAGCAGAAAGCTGACAATGGTCTCATACAACGTGATCCCTATGTGCAGGAATATAGAGCGGTCTACGACCATTTCATAAAAGCACAGAGCGATCCGGGAGGGACTGCTGAAAATGAAGGAATCAATGATTCCGGTATTGGCGCAGACTTCCCACAGGACCAGAAAGAGAACGAGAATGAGCACCCGCGCCGTGCGCACGATCATTCGATGGCGGCGCAGGCGGGACAAGAACCGTTCCTGTTCGTGGGATATTTTATTCATCGTGATTCAGCTCCTTCCATATCTCATTGAAATAATTCTTAAACTCAGGCGCGTTCCTCCGGTTCAGCGGCGTATCTTTTTCCGGCGCAAACGCAATGGGGACAATGCGCACGATGGAAGCCGGGCGCTTTGACAGGATGATGACCCGGTCAGACAGGCTCACTGCTTCGGAAAGGTCGTGGGTGACGAGGAGCGCCGTCTTTCCGGAGCGGCGGATGATCTGTCCGATGTCATCGCTCACTGTAAGCCGGGTCTGATAATCCAGCGCTGAGAATGGCTCATCCAGGAGCAGCAGTTCCGGTTCCAGCAGAAGGGTGCGGATCAACGCTGCTCTTTGGCGCATGCCCCCGGACAGCTCAGAGGGTTTGGAGCGGGCGAAGCGCTCCAGTCCGTACTGTTCCAGAAGTTTATTTGCCTTTTCTTTTATTTCCGGCGTGAGCGCCTTGTTGATCTCCGCCCCCAGGAGAACATTCCGGTATACGGTCCGCCACTCAAACAGGTGGTCATGCTGGAGCATATATCCGATCTTAGACGAGTTTTCCGTCAGCGGCTCTCCGCTTAAAGTCATGGTCCCGCTCTCAGGCTTCATAAGCCCTGCGATCAGAGAGAGCAGGGTGGACTTGCCGCACCCCGAGGGACCAACTACCGCAGTGAATTCTCCCGGAGCAAGGGAAAAAGTAATATCGGACAGGGCTTTTGTCTCCCCATCCAGTGTATGATAGGAATAACTGACATCATTCAGTTCGAGGATTGGATTCATAGGTTCACTTCCATCCGTGCTGTATATTATTTAATGTATGAAAAAATACAGGCAGCGTGAAAGAATACAAAAAGTGGAAAGGATGTGAGCCGATATAGGAAGGCAGTATGGGCATGCCCTGATGCCAACGGATGGCTAGTGTAAAGTTTTATTCGGAAAATAAGGTAGAGGACACACCTTTGTGATAAAGTATTTAAGGCTGACAACCAAAATACAAACAAAGGAAGGTGTCCTCTATGATTAACAGTATAAAATATTTTGAGGAAGAATGCATCAGCAGATTTGAAAAACTTGAAGATCAGTTTTTGAAACATCCGGAGCAGATGGCAGAGTATGTCCTTGGATTAACCGCTCAACTGCATCAGCTGGGGCTGAAGATGATACAGGAATCTCTGGAAATGATGAACCGGATGCTGCTGGAAAGTCCGATACGGAGACGTGACTGGGTAGTAGAGGCACACATCCGAAAACAGCTGATTACTTCATTGGGGGCGGTGGCTTTTAAAAAGACACTGTTTACAAACAAGCATACGGGGGAAAGCGCATATCTGATAGACAGGCTCCTCGGCCTGGACAAACATGAGAGGATGACAGAAGATGCAGAAGCCCTTCTGTTTCAAGAAGCAGTACAGACGTCATACCGGCGCGGAGGGGAAAGCTGTAGTCTGACAGCAGAGGTGAGCAGACAGACGGTGAAAAATAAGATTCATCAGCTTGAGTTTCCACCCGAAAAGGAAAATCCATGCAGGAAAAAAGAAGTGGAGTATCTGTACATCGACGCAGATGAAGACCATATCTCACTGCAGTTTCGTAAGGAAAAGGGAGATTTGCTGGAAAATGAAAACCACCAGAAGAATAACTGCCTGCTTGCAAAACTGATTTATGTCTGCGAAGGGATTGAAAAAGAGGCGCCCAAAAGTAGTCGCCACAGACTGGTAAACCCGCATTACTTCTGCAGTGTAAATACAGGAAAAGGGAATGAGGAGTTCTGGGATGAAGTCTATGAGTATCTGGACAGCAGGTATGATTTGAAAAAAGTAAAAAAGATTTATCTGAACTCGGATGGCGGAGGCTGGATTCGGAGCGGCATGAAACGGATTGCAGGGCTGGTCCATGTGCTGGACGAGTTTCATCTGGAAAACTATCTGACCAGGCTTACAAGGCGTTTGAAAGACAGCAGATGGGATGCAGCCGATGAGTTGCGCCGGATTATCCGGCAGGGAATGAAATGGGAGTTTGAAGAAGCGTCAGAATACATCCTTTCCAACTGGACAGCAGCCCGACTGAGGCTGAGGCATAGAGAGGGAGTGGTTGGGAGCAGTACAGAGGCGCATGTAAGCCATGTGCTTTCTGCCAGAATGAGTTCCAGGCCGATGGGCTGGAGTATTCGTGGTGCAGAAAAAATGGCACGGCTAAGGGCATACTATCTGAATGGAGGAGATATGCTGGAGCTGGTAAGATATCAGGGGAACGTATTGCGGAAAGCTGCCGGGGCAGAAGAAACATATCTCACAACACGGCAGATTCTTGATTCAGAAAAGAGCAGACACCGGCAAGTGGGGAAATATATAGAAAGCATCAGCCACAGTTTATCCCTTGAAGCAAAAAAGAAGTCATACTTCAATGCGCATATCTGGGGATTGTAAAAATGAGACAGTAAGGGAATAACCTTGAAAAGCAATGAAAAAAAGTATAAAGTAATAGGAAATGAGTCATAGCCTGATACTTTATCAGCGCATCACAGGTGATTTCTACACCATTATTTCCGAAGGTAAATTTACGCTGTCCCAACGGATGGAAAAGCATTGTATGCACTGGAAAAGAGAGGTATAATAAAGGCAGGATAAACAGTGTTCTGCCCTGCGCGGCAGACATGCGATGAGTATACGGATACAATTAGGTAATTGCGAAACTCGCTAAGTTCCTTAGCGATCTCGAAGTAAAGCAGGAA
>ERZ1090864.430-NODE-431-length-24221-cov-8.061078_pt1 | contig 24221 bp, 22 predicted proteins | sample MGYA00478479_ERZ1090864 | MGnify/ENA primary metagenome ERZ1090864 (study PRJEB33644, sample SAMEA5815743) | chicken gut metagenome | biome: Chicken; feature: Gastrointestinal Tract; material: Caecum | place: Ireland | collected 2019-01-01 | study: A study of the...
CTGTTTATTCATTTTCATATACTTTTTCTTATTTCCATAATAAAATATATCATATAGTATAACACAGAACATATAAATTCTTAACATTTTTCGTGATAAAAAGAGCCCTTAGGACTTATTTAATTCCATTTTATTTTTCCCTCTTTTCCCAAACATATACGCCCGTCTGTACTGACTCATCTTTTCTGCCGGAAGTCGGAAATATGTCTTCACCTGCTTCTCTGTCAAGCCAGCCTCCAGCCCTTTCAAAATTTCTTCCATCTGATCTGCATCGAGGCATTCAGCGTATCTTTTCAAACATTCCTGAATAGTCCCGGATAGATCCCACGCTGCCGGATCCGCCAGCTCAGCTTTAGATGCTTTTTCCGCTTCTGGCTTTTTCTGTCGATTAGATTTATTGATATTCTTCTGAAACAAAATCACATCCTCCGGAACTTCTCTCTTTTTCTCTTTCTCACACACTCTCTGCCTTTCTGCTTCTGCGAATATCTTTGCTATCTCCTCTTCTGACATAGGAGGCTGGCTTCTCCAGTTCAGATACAGGAACTCCTCTTCACTCATCTCAAAAACCTTAATCGTTCCATCCGTTTTCTGCGCATTTCTGTAAAACGCCACTTCATCTTTAGTAAGAAACTGTATGGCTGATTTAGATCTTATTGTCCGATATGTTCTCGTTTCTTCGTCATATACAACTCGGACAGGATGCTTATACCCATCTTTACCTGCAAGTCTTTCCGCCTCTTTCCATAACTTGCTGCCAAAGATAATATTTTTTTGATCGTAGATAGGATATTGCCCTTCGAGAAATATGATACAGTCTTCACGGGGCATGCGTTTAACCTCTGCCGGAGTCATTAACGTTCTCCCCATAGTATCATTATTGATGCTTGCATTTCCAAAATGTCCTGTCGATGTTCCGTCTGTCCTTTTGTCAATCGTCATATCACCAAGTAATTTTGATATATATTCGTGCGTCGAGTACGATGCCGGTCCTGAGCCTAAGTAGATCACAGTTGCACAATTGTCCAGGAAAATCTCCCATTTGTCCTGCGGAAACACCGCTTTGATCTGGGATATGGATTGTAATACAGGCACAATAGACAAATTCCTGCTCCTGATAGTACCCATTAATTTTTCCGTATTCAGAGGTTTTGGTCCTGCATAAAATTCATCCGCCCACAGCCTGACATGAATAGGAAGCGATCCGCCACACTCAAAATCAGCCGTCCGTATAAGGACATCGAACAACTGAGTATAAAACATGCTGATCAGAAAGTTAAATGATTCATCATTGTCCGGCATAACCAAAAATAAAGCTGTTTTTTTAGTGGGATTTCCGTCAATTCCAAGCCCCAGGCTTTTAATATCTATATCGTCGTCTTCCAGAATCCGCTTTAACGGAGCCGTCTCCAAAAGCCGGAGCATGGCATTCACCATTATAATAATGCTCCGCACTGTTTCCGTCGCTCCTTCTTTTAATTTACGGTAATCTCTTACCGGTGGATAATCCTGCCCTTTTCTTTTTGCAAGCTTATCCATCTCTATCTGAAGAAGAGTCGTCCCATCTTCATCCACTTTTTTACTTTCCAGGTTGACAAGATACAGTATATTATTCATATTTCCATAACGTTTCTCCTCTTTCGCTTGCAGCCATTCATAATAAAACATTGCCTGGAGATACAAGGCAACCCCATCGTCCCAGAAAGGATCGCCTTTCAGGGCATCCGGGGGCTTGACTGCCGCCTGCATGTTCGTAATTAACTTAATGAGATCTGTTTCCTTCTCGATATACTTAAATGGATTCCATCGATCAGATTCATCCATATTGATCAAATTTAAAACCTTTACAGTAACGCCAATATGCTTCAGATAACTTCCATATTTCCGCAAAAGGTCTCCTTTAATATCAAGAAATACATTAGTAAATGCCGCCAGAAGAAGATTGGGAACTAAGACGGATGTGGTTTTATAACTTCCCGATCCGCCAATCACTAACATATTCATATTTGAGAGTCGGTCATTTGCAACTGCAATATTACGGCTTAGATATGTATTTTTCTTCTCGTCTTTATCACGCAGCGTTTTACTCAATTTTTTTACGTTTGCCCACTGCTCTGTCCCGTGTTCTTTCCCAAACTGGGTGTTTCGGTAATAATTGATATACCATGCGATAAACATGATCCAGGCAATAAATGCAATACCCATGAAAGCTCCGGTTTTGTCCGTCCACCAGTTTTTAACAGGATGTTTTATAATATAAAGGAGCCAATCCGGGAAATTATCATACGTTATGCCAGGGATTTTGAAAAGTCCGCAGGCATAATATGTAATTATCATAATAACCAGCAGAATCACTATAAAACCGCCCCATGGAATGCGTCTGCGATCCACACCATGCATCTTATTATCCCCCCTTATAATTTTGGCGACAGCTCTTTTTCCAGAATACTTTTTTCTAACGAAGCAAAATCATAATCCCTTCGATCAAAATTATTGAAATTTTTTGTCGGATTCTTCTTTTCTTTTTTCCGCTGTTGTTCAACAGGATCAAAATACTGTTTCTGTATTTCTTCCCCTGTTATTCTCTGAGCATCCGCGATCGGCTGACCTGACGGATCCATTACAGTAGGCTTGTCGCCCTTTTTCAGGAAAACGCGATAGCTTGTTCCACCGTTATATTCAAGCGCAAAAACCTGGCTTTGGGGAACAACAAGCGTCATTTCGTTTTCAGCATATGTCCCTGGTATCCTGCACGCAAATAATCCTTTATCACTAATTGCCTGCGAACCGGCGTACCGTGAATTATTAACAAGTGTCTCCTTATCGATAGACAACTGCACATATCCATTATCAGCCGTATAGGTTTCATATGCCTCACTGCTTATACTTCTTATTCCACTCTCTTCCTTCTTAACAGCATTTTCTGCTTCTCCTGGCATTTTCTCTTCATATTTTGCATTTGCTCTGACCAGCTCTTTGCTCGCTGTATCCGCATACTGCTCTTCACTGAGATTTCCAGTATTCGCATAATCTGCCATTGTCATAATCTGTATGTCCTGTGGCTCTTCTCCCTGCTTTATCAAATCCTGATTATGCATCTTATGCCAAAATTCCACCTGCCCAATATCACTGTTTGCAACAACCATCTGTGTCTCTCCATCGCCTATATTCAAGTCCGGCAGCACAGCATAATTGATTTTTAATTCACGGAAGTCTTCTTTTAACCTGTCCAATTCCGCACCTTCTACCGGGATGCTGATAATCGTTGTATTCCCATTTGTCAGATTACGGAGATCTCTCAGCTCCTGCTCACCGCCCTGCATACGATTAATGAGATAACGTTCCTGCCATCCTACAAATTTTTGTTTATCATCATTAAACAACGCAATCTGTACCATTCCATCATCTGCATTTAAATCCGGCAGTATTACATGGCGGATCCCGAGCTCCTTCAGATGATCTATCGCCAGGTTTTCTCTGTTGTTTAATTCAGCCATTTCTCTTTCTGCACCTTTTGCCTTATTCCACTGTTTTTCATTTCCCTTTTTATCACGGACTACTTCTCCTGTATTCTGATTTCGTACAAAATACTTTATCTTGCCTTCGACTTCTCGTTCCTGCACTGTCCAGGGGCTGTAATCCTTATTGTATGGTACATTGACAATTGTATATTTGCCCTCTGTTGCTTTTATAAATTCCTGTACATTGTTAAATTCACCGCGGCTGATCTTTCCTTCCTTAGCCATACGTGCCAAATATGTCACTAAAAACACAGTCCCTACTGCAGCCACTTTAAAAAATGGATCCATTAACAGTGCTGCTTTCTGTATCGAAAATATAACCTGTGATGTATCATTCTCATTTCCCATATTCGTTCCTCCTCTGATGTACCGAAATCCGGCACAATTTGTTCATTAAATTTTAAGTGCTGCTTCTGGCTGTATTCCCTTTGCATTTTTTATACTTGCATTTCTTATTGCATTTTCAGCCTGCGCTTCCTTGACAGGCTCATTTATGCGTTTTATAATAGTATCGAAGGCAGGAGCAGGGTGGTCTTGCCGCAATCGGAGCGGCAATAACGCAAGTTCCTGGCTTTTTTCTTTGTTAATATACAGCATTCTCTCATTTTCAATAAATCTTTGGACGTACTCCTGGATCTGTTCTTTTCCATAAACACTTGTTATAAAATTAGAATCTATCCGTTCCAGATGATAGGTAGCCTTTCCATTTGGGACAACTGATACGATCACTGGCAAGCCGTCCTTTTCCCGATAGCCCAATATCGCAATAACCGAATCCTCCCGGCTTAATGACTGAGCAAGCACTGCCGGTTTCTCTAATTCTTCCGGAAGCCTTTTGATCTCTTCTATTGTTAATCCGTGATAATGCGGCTGCGAATCGTCTTTTTCCCTCATGCAGTCCCGCAGATGTTTCTGCGTCATATGCATCGGAAGAGCTTGAAAGCCTGTCTGCTGCATAATATCCGGCGTCATGCATACCTGTAAGGCTTCCCTCATTTGAGTCTTTCCTTCCAGACAGTCATCGACTTGTCTCCCAAAATCCAGGTAAACCTGACATTTCCGTGCATATTCTGAAATCTGTGTTTCATCCATATCTGCAATGACGCTCTTATCTCTGCGGATACTCTGCTCATACTTATGTATCGTAATAATGTCCTGTAAATAATGATTGTCTCTGTATAAGCGGCTCAGTCCATCCCTCGTTTCTCCGATAACTGTTTCTACCGTTTCATATCCGTTTGCAGCGAATGCATCTGGCTGCGGAGTATCCAACAGCTTTTCATCTACGTTTGGCGCGCTGCGGCTCACCTCATTGTATGTCTCCTTTGGAATTAATTCTGCTTTATACTCCATGTATGCCGTCGCACGCTCCGCCTGCTTAATTGCCTGGGAAAGAGCTTCTGGTTTCTCCCGGATAACATTGATCCAGCTCTGTACATAGGCTTTGTGATTTTCAATATGCTTCTCGTCCTGATCGATTTCCAGATATGATGACATAAAACAAGAACTGATCTCTGCGACCAGTTCTTCAAACGCATACTCCTGTGAACCAAAAATACCGCCCATGTTCCTGTTTAACCTGTGCCCCGCCCCGGTGGCATGTGTCAGCTCATGCAGCGCCGTAGAATTATATGCATAAGACGAATTAAAATCTGATGGTATCGGAAGGTGGATCTTATCTTCTGAAGGACTGTAATACGCTCTGTCCCCTCCATCATTGCGGATTTCAACATCCATACTGCGTGACAGTGTATTGACGAGCTCATCAACAGGGATATCCTTTTTTTCAGGTGTATAAGGTGTAATACCATCAATCAAAGATGCGTTAAATACGACAAAATATCTTGAACGGAGCTGGTATCTGTCCCCTATGCCATCTCTTAATTTATAAAATTCCTGCCAGGTAAGATTTTTACCTTCCTTTATGTCATAGGGATACCAATATTCAACATATACTCCCTGCCCTTTTGCATTTTTCAGCCGCCATCCTTCTGCCTGGATCTGCCGGAATGTCGCCCATCGCGGGTCTTTATATCCCCTTTGTGCTGCAATCAGCGAGAGGTAAAAACGATTACTGCCTTTATACACACTCCCGGTTTTCGCATTAAATGGGATATCCCGCCCTCCCCATTCTTTTTTCCAGTCAAGTTCTTTTTCTTCAAGCAGGCGGGTAAATTCTTCTACCAGCTTTTCTCTATATTCTTTCCGTCTCATAATCTGTTTCCTCGCCTTGCAAACCTTCTGGTGTCATATCGCCTTCCACAAACTCGTCATAATCGAGTGTGGCTTCATCAATAAAAATGATCACTGATTTTCATCCTCCTCTGCCTGTTTATACGCTGTTATCACACTGCGGCCGATCTTATCCTGCATCTCTTTTGTTATCGCATAGATAAGATCTTTATATGTTTTATCTGCCTGCCGATATTGAGGCATATTAATAAACAGTCCCCTTTTTCCCTGCTTTACAGTAATTCCCGTGATAGAAATGCCACAGATCTGTACGGTTGCGACCGCCCGGATCGGCGTCCTGCTTGCGGGCTGACTTTCACTTAGATTCAATTCGATCACTTCAACATCCGGCAGATGCATATCTCTTTCTATTTCTCTTTGTACAGCAATTGCTACGGCTTCCTGGATTCTCTTTTGCATCTCCTGGCCAGGTCTTACAACATCGCTCCAGATTCCGTTTTGTTCCCGCCGCGGATAACTGAGGAGCATCTTTTCCTCTCCGCTTTTATCCGTATATTTCCTGAGTTGTACCATAAATTTTAGTACCCGGTCGATCGTTACCATTCCATATGCCATGATATTATCCTGATTGGATAATTTCATATCCGCTTGTATCTCAATCATCATCTGCTCCTTCCATCAAAAAAACACTCTGCCCGATGCAAAGTGCTCTTGTATCTTTATTAACCTGTTACTCCCAGATTCACAGAATTTTTCAGAGATTTTTCAGGCGCCGCATAACTTCAACCGTCACCCCAGGTATTGCAAACTTTTCAATATCTCTGATACGCATTCCTGATTCTATGCATTCAAGCAAAAATTCAATCTGCTCCAAAGAAAACCGGTCATCCTGTAAATATTTTTCTACAAATTTTTTGGTTTCTCCCGAACGTTTAAAAAAGAAAGCCGAAGACCACCATCGTTTTTTCTTTTCTGGTTCTTCAGTTTTATTTTTATTCTCCCGGACTTTTTCTTCCAACTCACTATTTTTACTTTTCAGATCAGCAATTATCGCTTCTTTTTCCGCTATCTGCTCCTGAACCGCGCTTTGTATATCTGCCGCTTCATTCGACTGAAGCATTTCCGTCACGGCATTCCTGACTTTTCTGCTCTCCTCACAGGCGCTTTTCACCTCATCTTTTAAATTGCGTAAATCCTGCATCGTCACTGTTTCCGTGCCAGATAGTCTCTTTATAAGGGATTCTGTCCTTTTCTTTTTAATCTGCTCTGCCGTCACTTTACTTTTTCCAAATGCTCCGAGGAATTCTTTCAGATCAATCCCATCAAGAGCGCAGACGTACAGCCATTCTCTCACTGTCCATTCCTGTACAGATTCCAATACCTTTAAATCAGCATCGCTGACCTGCATGCTCTTTGCAATAGCGAGCTGCGATCGCTTCACCTTCTCAGCCTGGCTTATCTCCTCCACACAACATCACCTCTTTTCAGTGTGTCAACACCTCTCTTCATTTTATTCGCCGTCCCTATATCCTGACGTAATAACATCTCATTTTTGATACCTTCATCCACTTTTTTGATGTGCCGGATGATCCTTTTTTCCTGTCTGATCGCAGCGAGCTGATCCTTTCCGGCTTCGCTTTCCTTCATCAGCTCAGCTATACCAGTTGGAAGGTTCTCTTCCAAATTTTCAATCTGATCCTGAATTTCTTCAAATCGGTCATCTGCTGGATCACGTATTTTCTTTAGCTCATTTAAGAGTTCAAAATATCTTTCGTATATCGGATCCTCCCTGAGTATTTCAATCTGCGATATGCGCTCCTTACAATATCTTTCCTGTTTTCTGAGCTGATCATCTTTTTGATCAAGTTCACTCCGGCTGCATATATTATTTCGCAGCAGATACCGGCAATCTTCACCCAGACGTTCGACTTGAAGAAGATCTTTTCTTATCTGTCTGTTTGATACTGCAAACGGATTTTTCCTTGAAAAATACGTGGATGTCTGCAAAAACTTTTTTACGCCTTTCATTTGATAGGATGACAGATAATTGGTCTGTCTCCTGAAAGTTCCCATCCTGCTTTTTTCTATCTGGGGACTTACAAATCCACGTTGTCTTTCCGGGATCGTATCGTCTGCAATACGTCTTTTTATATCAGCAACAGAATATCCAGGACCAAGCGAATCACTTCTCCGCCTGTGTCCGCCTGGTTCGCAAAAGGTGATATACTCCCCGATTTTTTTCCTGACACCCGAGCGCGGAAAACTATATCCAATCTGCCTCATCTGTTCAAGAAAGTCTTCCCAGGATTCTGAGCAGGATATCATATAATCAATATCCGCCTGTATCACTTTTTTCCATGTATAACGCCCTTCTTTTTCTGCAAAATGTTCCGCATAAGATTTTCCTTTGCGATTTTCTTTTTCGTATTCCAACCGGCTCAGCCCATGCTGTTCACAGATCTTATCCGTGATCGGCTGTATGTACTTTTCCCAATCTCCTTTTTCATACCGGTATTTATACCCTGTATTGCGGTTCACAGAATTAAAAACAATATGTCCATGCATATGCTCCTGGTCATCATGGACTGAAAAGACATAATCATACTTGTCTCCCAGATATTCTTCGCAAAATTCTTTTATGAGCTGAAATGCTTCTTCTGCATTCACTTCCCCTGGTTTCCAGCTCAAAACAAAATGATATCCCTGCCGCCCATCGGTTTTATCCCAATCCCGTTTTGTATCCAACATGACATTGTAAATTTCATTGACATCTGACCCGGCATTCCCGCCCACAAGAAGACCATCTCTCGTCTTCTCCGGATTGATAATATAACGGATGGAATTATATAAATGACGTCCTGCTCCATGTGGGCATGATTTAATGTTCATCAACTTCGTTACTGCCATTCATCTCCTCCAGTCTGTCCATGAATTCCCGTAGATTTCTATTCACTTCTTTCAGCTCGTCATGCAGTCTCTCCGTGATTTCAACGTCATAAAAATTAGAGTTGATTTTTTTCGTTGCCTGATTCACATTTACTCCAATCTTTCGGATCTGATAGGTAAGCCTGTCCAGCTCCTTTTTTATCTGTCCCTCTCTCCGATATCCTGTTGACTGCAACACACATTTCCGAATATATGCAGACAGATTTTTCTTACCTGACTTCCATCGTGTATCCGCATCATTTTCCGCCATCCTGCTGATATGCTCATATTCATCCTGTGTGAGTTTCAGTCCAATTTCCCTGTCCCGCTTCACCATCAAATACCTTCTCCTTTGATTCCTCTTGTATTGTGCCCACAAGATTATTCTGCCTCATGATTTCTTTAAAGCGCCCAATATTTTCTTCCGTAATTTCCCCAAAATTTTCTCTGATAATATCAACAATCTCCTGATTTTTTTCAGCCCGTTCCCGCATGTTTTCTTCTTCAATTTTTGCAAGGATACTTTTCTTTTTTTTCTGTAATGCCGTCCTTTTCTCTTCCACTTTTTCCAAATCTTTTTCCGTTTTTTCCAACTGTTCCTGTAATGTCATTTCCCGTCTCCTTTTAATCATTTTATAAATTCGGATATACGATATCCTGATTGTCACTTCTTACAAATTTCAATATTTCCTGATCGTTTGCATCAAGCTGCTGAAGCATTTCCATAAGTTGATCCAGCTTCTCCGATTTTCCAAAATTAATAACACTTTGCTCAACAAACTCCGTAGCTGTTGGATAACTTTCTCTATCCCGGTTTTCAATTACTTTCAGAGCTGCGCGCGACAGCCGGAAGGTAAATTTCTCCTTAGCCATGACGTTTCACCTCTCTTTCATGTACTGCCATCTGTGCCGACTGTACTGACAAATGTACATTTTCCCGTACTGCCATCTGTCAGACTTGTACTGCCGGATGTACAGCACCACGTACTGCCATCCGTCTGGCTATCTGTACTGTCATTTGTACAGCAAATCCCGACAGGGATTTGGCAAGATACGCATCAAGTTAAACTTGACGCATCTTGTCATGGGAAATCCCCTGAAACCCCTAACATCAAACAACACACAGGCTTTTACAAGCCCTTCATCCACCGCTTTACAAGCGTTTCGATCGGCAGACGTTCTTCATTGTCGCAAATATATCGGTACGCTTCCTCCAGGATATTGTCAATTTTATTTATTTTTTCTGCCAGTTCTCTGTTTCCTTTCAGGGTCTTTTTCAGTGCATTTTTTATTTCCCTTTTGATCCTGATCTCGTCACTTCTGGCAAAGATTCCTGCTTTGCTCTGCCGCATACAGTCAAGATAAAAGATTTCATATTCATAATCGATTTTTTCCATTGCGCCCACCTTATTCATCACCTCCAGCCAGCTCAAACTGACACGTTCCTGTCTTCTGGTCAAATACTGCTTTTATTACATTTTTATCAAGCCTTTCTGTTTTAAAAGCAAGCTGAATTTTACAGTCTCCCGTGTCAGGATCTTCCGTAAAATTTTTTAAAACAAATTCTCTCCGGAATTCATTTTTCTCTTTCAGGAATTCAAGCAACAGACCTTCCAGCCGCCTTGTATTTTCCTCTCCGATCCGTTCAACAAGACCTTCTCTGTTTTCGATCGTCACCGGACGGGGATCTTCTTCTATATAATCCCATTCATGAGGCAGCTCTCCTTCTTCCTTCCATTCTGTTGTACTGATCGTCTGGCTCTTTTTTCTCTCCCATTTTTCTTCTGTCTGTTCGATGTTTTCCTCTTCTGTCCATTCAAAAAGCTCTTCTGTTTTTTTATTATACTGTCCATATAATATCCCTTCATCAGACCCCAGCAGGCAGTAAAATTCAATATAGTTTTCTGTCTCAATCACGTCCTGGAAGCTCACTTTTTCCAAATCGTCATAGGCTGTATTTTGCAACAAAAAATCTCTGCTCTCCCGCAAGATATTCTCTATCTGCTCATTTGTCAGATACGCTCCCAGAAGATCAGATTTTTGCCACTCTGTTTCTGTTTTTTCCTTAAAGTTATGCAATGCGTTTTTCTGCTTTCCACTTTCTTCTGACGTGACCATCAAAAGAAATATCCCGCCGCCAATAATGATAAAAAGGCTGATACACAGCAGGAGAATTTTATTTTTTCCTCTCATACGTCCGCTCCTAATCAAAATAATTTTTCCCAAGATTGACCGCGCGTTCCACACGGTAATTCCATTCAGGGTGACAGTTTTCTGTTCCCGGGTTTGCATGGGACGGATACCAGCTTTGCGACACGATATATTCAACGACACACTGCCCGTCTGCATGTCCATATTCATTGCAGCCTGGATCATTCTGGTTTTTTATATCACCGATAACCGCGTGTATCACGTCGCCGTTTTCACGATAGAAATCAATATAATCTCCTACCTCTCCAAAAGTAGATGTACATGCAATCACATATCTTCCATCGATCCGGGCGAACCCCTCATCGTCATAATGTTCACCGCTTGCTTCCCGGAGCTGGTACTGTCTGCTTGTTGTACTTGTGATCGTATGCCAGCCCATATATGTATGATAAACTCCCATGCCATCTGGTATCACAATTGCTTCGCCGCCAGGATATTCCGGCGTACAGTATCCGGTAATATATGAACTGTCCAGATCATAACTTCTCGTATGTACGGCATCGGAAGTGTTCCCCTCGATCGTGATCACTCTGCCGCCTTCAACATACTGTACGATACCAATATGTTCATCTGATCCGAACAGGATCAGGTCACCAACCTGCGGTACATATGCCCCATCCTCTTTCAGCAGTCCTTTCTGCCGGAAGAAGCTCCGATAGGTCGCAACTGACGCCGACTTTGGCATGATACCCTCATCAATATATCCGCACTCATTCGCACACCAGGATACGAAACAGGCACACCAGGGCGTAACATTTCCATCTACAAATTGCGTCCCCTGCACATACTCCCAATACTTTGTCCCATCCGTATTCCCTTCCTGGGTCAGAGCGATTCTGACAATCTCTTCGCCGCCTGTATATGTATTGTTTGATGCAAGCGATACAATAAAAGAGACTACTGCCGCGATGACTGCTACAATGATGAGGACTGCTGCGATGACTGCAAGGACGATTGCTGCAATGCTGGATAATACCGACATGGCAGTCTGTGCAAGGACCAGCAGCATGACCATAATTGCCGATCCTATTGACTGAAGTGTTTTCCCTAAGCCGCCGTTTCCCGAATCGTCCTTATTCTCAGCTTCCATTTGGATTTTTCCTGCTTGTTCCCTGGCTGCCGATGAATACGCCTGCAGCGACCTGCGGAACGTATCCACCGCTTTTTTCTGTGCCTGCACCGCCGCGCTCACCCCGCCGGTCGCCGCTCCTGCCGCAGTCCCAGCAGCAGCTTCTGAAGTGGTCTGTGCAGCGGTTTTTACCGCTTCTTTTTTTACGGTTTCCACTGCCCCGCCCGCTAATTTTTCAGCGTCTTTTTTTGCATCCATCATTGTTCGGACAGCACGCGCAGAATGATACCTTTTTTTCGTTTCAGCCATTAATTTTCTTTTTTTATCCGGAGACAATTTTTTAAAGAGTTTTTCTTCTTTACGGTTTAAAAAAGGTATCATGTCAATACTGCTTTCAGGCAATTGCTCAGCCCGTTCTTCTTCCTGATCCATATTGAATGCGTTAAGATTCTCTCCTGCAAACCGTATTCCCTTTTCCGCGCTTTTTATACTTTGCGCAGACAAACTGATCACTTTTTCAGACGTTTCATTAATCTTCATAGAGCTGCCTCTTTATATTTCGTCTCGCCTTCTGACGCTATGCGGACAAGCAGGCGGTCCTTCTCCATTTTTTCAAGCAGCTGTTCACTCTCCTCCTTTTTAATTTCAAGAATCTGGCTCACATCATTCGCTGTGATCGGCACCATTTTTGCAAGCTGGAGTATCATTTCATAATACTCCCTGTCCCTTTTTTCCTGCGCTGTCTCCTTTTTTCCGGAAAGTTTCCTGGCGCTCTGTTCTTTTTTCTTGTTTTTTTCCTTTGCTGCTGCGATTTCATGGAAATCCGTATTGTACGGCTGATACAATACATTATCTTTAGGCAGCGCTGCATTGAACAGCAGCACTTTTTTATTCCAGACCATTACCCCTTCTCCGATCTTCCCCGTGCCTAATGCCCGGAACTCCTTTTCACTCAGCTCCTGGATTTCTGCGAGGCTTTTTGCATCTACTCCGCCCTGGTCGAGAAAGCACTTATAAGAGCAGTTCTGGAACAATTCTACAAGTGTCGGGTTCGACAGTGCTGCTGTCACATTCTGCATAGCCATTGTGACAATCCCGCCGAATTTACGGAATGTGATAACTGCATTATTAAGCTGGTCTGCTGATCCCGGTTTCTTTGATACGACCTGGGCTTCGTCTACGATCAGATGGGTTGCCCGCTGTAATTTTTTGTTATAATTCATTCTCGTTGAAAGATAATGGAGCACTGTCACCATAACTGCTTCCCAGTTATTCTCCGGGACATTTCCCATGCCAAACCCCGTCAGCCGCTTTTGGATCTTGACCGTGGACGGGCGGGAAAGCATATCGCAGCTTCCGTCTGTATATTCTTCCAGGCAGTTATAGATTGACCGGATGATCTTTTCATCATGCTGGTTCGATGTATTCACAAGCTCCTGCCGGATTTCTTCCCGCAACATGGAAAGCGTCGGTTGCTGTTTCAATTTCTTCTGGACAAATATTTTGGCAAACATCCGCTCTGTGCATTTGCTGATCACGGAGTCATGCTCCTGCGTCACTGTGATATTTTTCATGACGGCAGCACACAGCGACTTGGCATATTCGGTCTGCGTTGCAATAAACTCTCTCTTCGTAGCCTGATCAGACATAAAAACTTCATCTGATACTTCAAACCCATTCAGATACATTCCGCTTTTGGGCGTCAGATCAAAGTATGCGCCGCCATACTGCATACAAATCGCCTTAAACTCGTTCTGAGGATCGATTACCATAATGTCGTCATCTGTTGCTGCCAGGGTCTGGGATAATTCCGTCAATTTTATGAGCATGGATTTCCCCGACCCGCTGAAACCGATGATAATTCCATGTGGATTCGGAAGTTTCTTCCGGTTACCGATAATAAAGTGGTGCGTTGTCTTATTAATCCCGTAAAACTGTCCGCCCGGTTCTATTACATCCTGTGCATGGTAAGGCTGGAATGCGACAAGAGATGACGTCAGGAAAAACCGCATATAATCAACCTGCCGTCCCCCGATCGGCAGAGCTGTATTCCACGCTTTCAGCTGCCGGAAATCGCAGGTCTCAATGACGACCTTTTCTTTACGTCCCACCGCCTGTAATTCATCAATCCGCTGCGCAAGCTCTTTTTCTGATGAAGCAGTCACAATACACAGCAGGTTCATAAAAAAACCTTTTTCATCGTTTGAGTCCAGCTGGTCTATATACGCTTCGATTTCCTGCTTCATCGCTTCTTTTGTATATGATGCCGAAATTGCCGGAATCCCTGCGCTGTGTTTCTGATTAAGTTCATCTGCTATTTCCCGGTCATTGTTGATCATAGCCGCAACCAGCTTATCATTTACAACTTCTGTTTCTACCGGGGCAAGGTCCAACGTCACTACCGATGGGTACGACAGGTTTGTAAGATTACGGATAAAGGTATTGGAATCAATCGATTTTCCATACTTCCATCCGAAAAGGACTGATACATAAGTATCCTCAGCGAAGATCATAAAATTTCTGTACTGCCGGATGCTTTTTGGAAGGACATCATTCTTCCAGTTTCTCTTCTCTTCTAACTGGATAAACTCTCCATCCATTTTCCCGGGACAAGCGATTGCATGAAGGGTTTTCAGCCTCTCTGGTCCGTCTAATTTTTCAATCCGGCTTCCCCAGCCGGCAAATGCATCCATAACCGTATTTTCAATTGAATTTAAATAGATCCTCGCGTTTTCTTCACTGTCAGCCGTACATGTGACCGTAAGATACCTCATTGTCGTAACACTCGGGTTCACATCATGAAGATGGGCTTCCTGCCACTGCCGCATGCCCCGTACAATATCCGGGTATTCCTTTTCGTTTTTTTCTGTCCGGATTGATGCCAGGAACTCATCCATGTCCTGATATTCATTCGCGAATGTGATCTTAAACTGTACATTCATGGAGTTCAGCCAAAACATCAGATCAAGCAGGAAATTTCTCTGCTCACCCTGATTTTTATTGACATAATTTATATCTTCAAAGACATAGCATCTGTCATACAATGCCTGCTTTTTTTGAGGCTCGATTTTGAAAATCCCCGCCTGGTATGCTCGGTCTATATTTAATGCGTTCCTGACATTTCCGGGACATTTTACAACTGGCTGTGACATTTTCTTGCGGGCAGTAAAAGCCCGGTTCCCATTAAATACCGCCATCCTTATCCACCTCCTTTTGGCTTACAGTAAAAACGCGCTGCGCGCTGCCGTCATATTCTCCTGCTTCATATGGCAGATTCCTCGTTTCCAGATAGTAGCGTAGATCTTTTAATAATTTGATCATGCTCGATCCCTGATATTTATAAAATGCAACCGCTGCAATCGGGACCATTACCGGCACGCCAAAATATACGCAGACATTGATCGGCAGACCAGTAAGTCTCCAAACAATGATGATAACAGTCCCGGCTGCTGCAAGAGCGGCGCCGCCAGAGACGATCTCACCTGTTGTAAGCCCTTTCCGGGTACTTTTATACTTTTCTTCGAAATCTTTATTCATATCAATTTTCATGTCTCACCTCATAACGCAAAAGCCTGTTTAAAGAATGCCGGAGCGCCTTTAACCGATGCCGTCATCAATATGATTGACAGCAGGGAATTAAACGCCTGCCCAAACCCGTCAAAGTACTCCATGACCGGGAGCGACATTTCAAGCATTGATATCCCCTGTATGATCATGCCTGAGATCGTCATTGCCAAAGCAATGACTACGATCTCAAACGTATTGGACAGAAAAGTTTTCAGCCAGGCATACGCTGTCGTGTCTACTCCCCTGCCTGCCACAACTGTCGATGAAGCAAAGGGGAAGAATACGATCAGCATGTACAGCTTAGAGTAACGTCCAAATAACGTCAAAATAATAATGATCCCGCATACAAGCGCGACTACGAAATATCCGAATCCAAACATCCACCAAAACAAATGCGCTCCAACATCAGCATCTGTCGTATACATGCTGACATCCTCCATCCGCATTACCTGTCCAGACATAAAGGACGCAACCTGGAAGAGTGTGCGGATAATGCCAAAACCTTTTTGCAGGAAAATATTCAATCCAACAATCCTGATCAGGTTTTCTATACAGAGTTCAAGCGTGATATTTTCTTTAAAATTTGACACTGCCCGCAGAAATCCAATGATAAAAAACAGATTCATGATCATCACGCCTATTCCGGTCGCCCAGGGATACAGAGTATCTTTTACATAGGACCAAGCTTCAGCAGAAAACCCTTCCGGAGTCGTCCCCAGCAGCCCTGTACTTACTCCTATACACCAGTTCCATATCGCATTAGCGAGCACGAAAAATGGTCCGTAGAACAAGTCGCTTATAAAATTAAGGATATCTTCTCCCATATGTCACCACGCCCCTCTCATGGTGTGCTGGAAATCGCATTCTGGATGATCGGGATCAGCTGCGGCACAAGGATCGCGATCAACCCCGCTGCAATTCTCTTGAACGCCATAGACTGTGCCGCTCCGTCCTGTGTATTTAACGACTGCGCCCATTCAAAACAGCCCCACAGGAGCAGCAGCGCCCCAATGCTTGAAACAACTGCTGCTATAATCGAATAGATCACATCAAAACCTGTCTGGATAATTTCTTCGCCCACAGCAAAAACCGGCATGCAACACGTTATAGTAAATAAAAATGATAAAAGTACGGTACGTAAAAACTTATTCTTCACCTTAATCATCTCCTATCCTGAATATTTTTGTTCCAACAAGTACGATGACAACTGACACGACAGCCAGCGTTCCAAATGACAGCAGTCCACGGTACACGTCATATTTTTCCGGAAGCATTACAGCAACAGCGATTGCCGCGGCTGCTCCGATCACAAACGCGATCAGTATCAATATTTTCGCCTTCCAATTGCTTCTTCTCATATTCGTCTCCTCCAATCAGCAAGATCAGCAAGAGGACCGCCTTATACGGCAGTCCCCTCTTCCTCGCTTTCAAACAATATATTACCGATTTCAAATACTCTCTGCACAAGCTCCTCCGGAGCAATATCAGATGTAAAAAATCCCTTTATATCCGTATGGTCGTCCCGCGTTTCTATGAGCAGTCCCGGAAACTCTTTTTCAATACGCTCTTTTCTTATTGGCACAGTTTTATCCACGCTTACAGTAAACTCCGGGGGCTCACTGAAGATAACATGATAGCCAAGCCCCCTGTGCCGGATATCAATCCGTCCAGACTGATTCTGATGATCAATAGTCACACCTTCCAGTGATTTCAGATATTCCCGCAGTGTGTTTTCTGTCAGATCTTGTCCTGATGTCTCTAATCCAATTGGATTTCCCTGATCTGTCTGCGTTTTCAAATCCGGCTCCCCTGCATCCATATCTTCCGGAAGCGGAATATTATTTTTTAAAAGTGTTATCGTCAAAAGTTTCACTGCATTTTCCAGTCTGGCTACCGCCGCATCATGTTCGGCTTGCAATATATATCCCGCCTGATTTGTTCCATTAGACGGATTTTGAGGTCCAACAGCCTGCTTAAACAGGAGATCTGCATTTTCCTGCTTTAATCGGATATTATCTGATCTGGATATCTCCATTTTCAGGTACTCTTCTGCCAGCTTCTCTTCACGCTGAACAAGTTGTTTTTCTCGTTCCTGCAGAGACTCTTCTTTTTGAGATAACTCTTCTAATTTTTGCTGATTCTCATTACGCTTAGTTTCAATATCTTTCAGCATCTGGTCCAAGCTTTCCATTTTTTTCTGGTAATTCTCCTCCCAGTTCTGATATTCTACTTCTCTTTTTTCGTAGAGCGCGTTCAACTGGGAAAGAACCTCTGCCGGACTTCTTTTTTCCATAGTCACACCTCAGCCTTTTTCTCTTTTTTCCGCTTTCTTTTTGCGATAAGATATAGCAGGAAAAAGATTAACACGAGCATCCCAATTACGATAACAGCTGTGACAATATAATTGTAGATCGGTACATCTACCTCCTCATATACCGCTGTCGCTGTAACTGTCAGCTCTACCGCCCCGTCTGGATCTGGAGCAGAATAATAAGCCTGACCTGTTGCATTCGGATCTTGCACTAATACTGTACCTTCATAATTCGCCCGGTACATCTGTACTTGTTGCTGTACCGTTGCGGTAGCATCCCTGTATACTACACCGTCAACAGTATAAGGATCGCCCGAATAACTGCAGCCTGTAATGACGCTTCCCGCTGTAGCTCCAGCCTGGGCAAGCAGTTGATCCTCATATCCAGCGATCGGTGGCGTCTGGTCATTACGCGCAATATAATTGCCATTCCATTCATAGTAAGCCGCATCGTAATTACTGATCGTAATCGTCATTACCGTATCAACGGTTGTAATCCCCGCGGGAGCAATTCCAGTCAGATTACATGTGACTGTTTCCTGTTCCCTAGTAGCCTCATTTGTGATGACAGTATCTTTTGTTGCCGGAACATCTGCTGTTGTAACCACATGGTCATAATCGTCATAGGCTGTTACTCTCTGCTCAAGCTTCTCCGGCGCTTTGAACTCTACAAGGGTATACTCCAGATCTCCCTCAATGATCGTTTCTCCCGGGTCTGCTGTTTCCACAACTTTTTCTTTTTTATCAAGATACTTTGTGTCGGTAACCTCGTACCGAATTTCGGCACGTTCATACTTTTGTCCGTCTTTTTCAATTTCTAAATCAAATGCGCTCTCTGCCTGTTCTTTGTAATCCTGCTCACTTGATGCGGTGATCACAAGTTCTTTTGTCAGGCTCTCTTCCGCAGCAGATACCTGCTGCGGAAGAACCGCCATAGAGACAATAGAACACAAGCATAATACAGCGATCGTCCTATTTCTCTTCATTCTTTTTCCCCGCCTTTCTTTTGTAACCGAGTGTGATGCCAGTCACTCCAACTGCAATCAGCATTACTCCGATGATATAGTAAATCGGAGCTCCGCTGTCACCTGTTTTCACGGATATTCCGTTCCCGGCATTGCCAGGCATATCCACTGTCAGGCTTCCTACTTTAAACGTAATTGTCTGATCCTTGTCATTGATATCCTCATGGGATGTGATCAGCTCGTTATCCTGGTACAAATATTCGTAGATAACAATTGATCTGTTATTCAATTCAGAGGCATCGAACGAAAATTCCATATTTACTGTTCCATCCTCTTCAGTGACCTGGATCTCCTTCTCTGCCGTTACCATTTCTCCATCGATCAGAAACGGTTTTTCGGTCGCCTGATCCATCACGATGCCGCGCAGTATATATGTGCCGGGCAGAATATCAAAGTGATCAACAATATCCCGGATGGTTACGTTATCTTTTGCAATTGCCTCATGCGTGCCGGATTCCACATCAATCGCAGTTGTGTGGAGCTCCGGATTACGGATGTACAGCTGCTGTTTTGCGTCATCCGGGTCGGTATGCTCGCTGATCAGGACGCCGTCCTGGTACAGATATTCATACATAACAATCGTCTTCCCGCCAAAATTCGAAGCATCGATAGAGAGTTCCTGTATAATATCCATCCGCGCTTCTGTCGCTGTAAATGTCTGCTCAACGGTAATCACATCCCCAGCAAGGGAATTGCCTTCCCTGAGCGGAAGTCTCGTCTGCGCATCTGCGACCACAGCGGTCAGGTCATATTCTGCACCTGGCTGCAGATTCATGATGCTGACTGTATCTGTTGCATCTAACTGCTTCGGATAAGCGTTCTGGTCGCCGGTTTCTATGTTCAGCGCGTTCGTTTCTACGATCTCAGTTTTTGCGTTCTCAATCGTAATAGTCGTCTCCGCCTGTCCATCAATGCGTCCGTCTTCGGTGACTGTAAATTCATGGATAGTGTCATTCACTGCATATCCCGGCACGCCCTCTACTTCTTTGATGCAGTATGTGCCGGGGACAAATCTCTCGAGGCGGATCTTTCCTTCACGGTCTGTCTTGTAGATATCCTTATATGTCATTCCCGGATCAACCGGATCTTCTGTGTCTTTGTTCCAGATCGCAAATTTAACTCCGGAAAGCCTCTGTTCAGAACCAGTCACTTTCTTATCTATGATCACGACGGTTGCGTCGTTCTCAACTTCAAGAGTTTCCGTTACCAGTTCTGTATACTGATCTTTATAGGTTAGCTCCACTTCCCATGACTGATCCGGGAGAACATAGCCTGTTGGCTGTTTCGTTTCTGTAACTGTATATTTGCCAAGATACAGTTTTTTGGACTTCGCTGTACCATCCTCTCCAGATACGACTGTATCCACTATATCGCCAGCGGCCGCATGCACTGTACCATCCGGTGTCACAATATCTTCTGTAGCGGTAATCGTGAACTCTGCTTCTTCAAGCGGATCTCCTGTCTCGGAGTCTGTCTTAACAATTTCAATCTGCCCCATCGCCGGAGCGTCCGCATACTGGACCGTCAGTGGGTTGTCCCACTGATATTCCTGATCAACAACAAACTTGATATCTTCCCCGCCAAGAAGGTATCCTTCCGGAGCCTGTACTTCGTGGAGATAGTAGGTGCCATACTCGAGCTTCTCCGGCAGTGTAAATGATCCGGATGCATCCGTCTCAAAGGTATCAATCTCAACGAGTGACGGATAATGTGATACGGTCATGCTGATCACATTTTTATCCTGATCAAGGATCTGGAACTGCGCCCCGGCTACCGGGATCACTTTCCCTGTTGTCTCATCGATCTTTTCAATCCTGATTGGCGCATCGACTGTATCGTTGCGCAGGATGTAATAGAGTGTCTTTCCTTCGGTATCGATGGTAACCTCAAACGGAGCGACTGGGTCATATTCCGGGTACGGCGATTCTTCTGTTACGATATAAGTATCGAATGGAAGCCCACCGCGCTCATTGTCTTCATCCCTGAGCTGTGTCGTAGAAGCAATTCCCTGCTCATCAGTGATAATCGTATAGACTTCCTGGGTTGTCTTTGAGGTCAGGTGGAATTTCACACCTTCAAGGGGACGCTTGATATCTGCAGATGAATCATCCGTTTCAGCGTTGTTTTCTCCATATTTCACGATTTGAATATCCCCACGGATTACATCTTCCGGGATTGTTGGAGCGTTATAGGTCTCTACCGCTTCTGCATTTCCTTCTGTTGTAATTTGGCGTATGAACACTTCATCATTCAATAAGTACCCCTTTGGAGCTGCTGTCTCCTGGATAGTTATTGTTCCGAGAGGCAGAGTAATATCACCATTTGACATATAATAAAATTCATCGCCACTTACTTTTGCACTCTCATCGAAACGAACAAATCCATTTGTATTCGTTTGCATTACCCAAGTACGGACAGCCTCTTCTCCTTCTTCTGCTGGATCTGTGTCGTAAAATCCATCATAATACTTAACTGTAAATTGAGCTCCTTCAAGAGACGCACTTCCCTGTGGCATGTTCTGAGTTGTTTCCCTGTCGATTTTTCCGAGCAAAACGGCAATCGGGTCACTCTGAGGTAGATCTGTTACCTGTAATGTAGCTGTCTGACCGGACACAACTGTTACGTTATGGGCGGTCAGATCAAGAGCGTACCCTTTTGGCGCTGTGATCTCTTTGACTGTGTAACTTCCTGCTGGGATATTATCTACTTTTGCATATCCGTTGCTGTCGGTAGTCAGCTCAGCAATTTTGTCGTTTCCACTATACACGCCATATACTGCGCCGGATCTGTCATAACAACTGTTGTTATCTGTCAGATCTGGATTTGCCGAACTTTTATACAGTTCAATGGAACCGACAAACTCACGGGTAACACGGACTTTCCCTCCTACGTGCTGGTAACCTGAAAGATGCCCTGATCCGTCTGTTGTCACCCCATCTGTTGCCCCCGGCGGTGTTACATACACAGAATACTCCACGTACCCTCCTGACACATTGACTTCTGTCACAGTAGCTACATAGCTCGCCCATGTATGGCTTGGAAGCGCGGCAGTCGGATCAAGACATTCAAAATCCTGCACGGTAACCGCTCCTGCCAAGTCGCCGGAAAAATCACTCACGTAAAAATAATCCTGATACGGATAATTCACGTTCCATGTATCCCCAATGTAACAGCTTCCTGTCACTTGGTTGCCTACGGATGGAATACCTGATGACCGAGTAGTCGCAAGCATCACATAGCTGCTCAGGTCTATTCCTGGCTCGATTTTTTCTGCAGCCGGAACAACAGTATTTACATTCCTTTCTACTCTCGCTGTTTCTCCCGTATCAGCAGGTTCCTCTGTTGTCTCCGGTTCAGGTTTTGCTTCAACTGTCTCATTATCTTCTTCCACATTTGCAGGCTGAGGAACAGCTTCAAATGTGATATCCAGTACCGCATCATGATCCGGCATCAAAAATGATTCAGACTGTATTACACCATCCAATGTAATTCCAGATAACTGCATTCCTTCTCCTGGAGTAGCTGTTACGGTAACTGTGGTTGCCGGAGGAACTGAATAGCTGTTATCTGCTGATTCTGTTATTCCTTCTCCGTTCACTTCAACGTAGCCCTCTCCGGCAACATTGACTGTCAATGTGTGTCCTGTTTGCTGTGTATCTGCATTATCATCTGCTGCATATACCGTCACAGACGAGAGTATCATCAGCATAGACAATATCAGAGCCACAATCCGTTTTACGTTTTGTGTCATGTCTTTTCTCCCTTCCTGCGTACCGAAATTCGGTACGCGAAATTTATGTAACAAAAAAACTACTAACTTCAGTCAGTAGTTCTTTGTTATCAGATATTAAGTTATATTTTGTTATTTACTGTGCATATCCGCAACTGCATCGGTATCCCGTCACAACAGAATAGGATTCCCAATGCCCCTGCTCTGGATGTGTAACTGTATATGTGTTTGTTCCTGTCTGTACTTGAATCCACTCAGAATGATATCCGCCACAAGACATATTGCCCGCAAGCATCTGATTTTCTATATGTGTCCATGGATCCCCCGTTATATCTGCGCCACATCCATTACAAATACTTCTTTCAACAGTTTCATATATTGGTTCATTCACCGTCTCTGTCCACGCTGCCTGATCCACCACCCATTTCTGTTCTGTCCCATATACTGGGATAGTACAGCTGTGCGTATGAGAGGACTCCTGGCTGCTTCCACCTCCCGAAGAAGAGCTAGAAGAATCTGCCTGATTGGAAGCTCCAGCATTTGATACAGACGTAACCGAATTGTTCTCGGCAGTCTGTTTCCCATCGTCTGCTTTCTTCTCATCAGCTGCCGCTGAGTCATTTTCTGCCTTGGCATCATCCGCTTTCTTCTCCTGATCGGATGCAGCCTCTTTTTTCTTTTTATCAGAATCGGAAGTTTTCTTACTGTCAGAACCTTTCTTTACCGCTTTCTTCGATGTATCCTTTTCAGCCGTTACTTTATCCGCATCTTTACTTACATTCACAGTATTTACACCAGCAATTCCAATCCCAGCAGCACCTATGATAAGAAGAAACGCCACCGCAATCCCTGCTGACCGCTTTTTATTCTCTTTGATCCATTCCTTTGCCTTATTCAGTTTCTCTTTCATAACCTCACCTTCTTCTCATTTCCCTTGTGCCGAAATTCGGCACGCCGAAACCTGCTCCGAGAAACATCTTTTCTCCATTATATCTCATTGGAGTTTTCCCTTCAATTAGATTATCATCTCTTCCCTTCGAAGATATTTGACACATTAGGAGGAATTGACTATAATATACTTAACAAGGGAGCCGATGACTAGACTACACCTAGCCGTTGGTAAAATGGTTTTACAAAAGTAGCGCCTTAGTTTACCAGACCGAGGGCGCTACTTTTTGCGTGATATGTAAACAACAAGAGTTACCACAGCACAAAGCATAATTACAAATTGGATCAAATCCGAAAAAGTAATCATAAGCCCCAGCCCCTTTCATGTGTATTCCAGCGGCTGGAGTGTACGCCCCATCAGCTCCCCGGGTAAGTATATTATTGTCAATCCATCAGCCCGCTCAACTTAGATCAACAGCTTCTTTAACCCTATTGGATTATACCTTCCGATGAGCATTGGCTGTGTCATTTTGTTTATCCTCGCAAGGATTCCTCTTCCACCTTCCTTCCTCTGAATATAAAAAGACCCTGCTCCAATATGGGGCAAGATCTTCCTTTTTACGTGCCGAATTTCGGCACATTTTATTTCTGTAAAGGCATTTCTCCATCTATGGTTTTCCCTACACCTTTACGATTATATCATATACCACCGAAATAGGTTCTTCAAGGTTCCTTTAGGTTCCTTTAGGTTCCTTTAGGTTCCTTTAGGTTCCTTTAGGTT
>ERZ1090864.432-NODE-433-length-24194-cov-8.830689_pt1 | contig 24194 bp, 17 predicted proteins | sample MGYA00478479_ERZ1090864 | MGnify/ENA primary metagenome ERZ1090864 (study PRJEB33644, sample SAMEA5815743) | chicken gut metagenome | biome: Chicken; feature: Gastrointestinal Tract; material: Caecum | place: Ireland | collected 2019-01-01 | study: A study of the...
AAGGCGGCGCGAAGGCAACGGCCTCCACGCCGCTGCCCCGCGCCACCATGCTGGGGCCCTACACAAGTCCCCATTTTGCAGGTGCTTCCAAATATATGCTAGCCTTCTGCAAAGCCTGCTGCCCGCGGTTGGCCATCGAGGTCCCGCTGGATGACCCACTCAGCAAGCACCGCCTGGCCTACTGGCTGGATCAGGGCTTTGTGCCGGACGCACGGACGGTATCCGGTAAGGCGCTGCGGCTTATCAACCAATAAATGAGTCCTGCGCAGCATTGATCTTCCCATCAGGTTGAAAAAAGACTTTGTAATGCGCCGTATGTCATGCTTCATAGCTTCGATCCTAAGCTTGATCACCTGAGGCCACACACGTTGAACTACGGCAGATGTCCCTCTTCAATCTTTGAAAGATATAAACGGTTTCTATGCCAGTAAAGGATTGCCTTCCTTGCAATATCTTCGCAATCGTTTTTCGCCGTCCATTATCCTGCCACAGCTATTACAGCCAGTGCCGGACTTTTCGTGCACCGCACAAAACCTCATTCCGTGTTCTCACTTTTTCCAATTATCACAGTATCCCACCGCAAGATCACCAAGAACAGCTCCCCTTACAGGGCGCTGCTCATTTTTTATCTGTCACTAAACAATAGAGAGCGCAGGCAGGATGCAAGCCCCTGTGCAGGCTTCCGCCCGCATCCATTCATTCATCAGAATTTTACCGTTCAGCAACAGGCAACGGCTTCACCATTCTTTTGCTGTGGATTTGCCCTTATATTGTTCCCGCGTACAGATATAGAATTCGGCACCTCCTTCCGGCGCATTGCGGACGCCAATCTGCAATGACTGTTGTTCCGCCAGGCTTTTGGCCACCGAAAGTCCCAGTCCATAGTGGCCGTTTGTCGTGCGGCTGGGATCGGCGCGATAAAACCGTTCAAAAATTCGCGGCAAGTCTTGTTCAGCAACGCCTCCACCGTAATCACGCACCCCAATTTCTACGGCACCACTTTTGAGAAGCGTACAGCAAATCTCGATTGGGGTGTTCTCTTTGGTGTGGGAAATCGCGTTGGTGATAAAAATGCTGCCAATTTGGGTCAGCGCTTCTTCGTTGGCCATGATTTCCGGGTATGTTGCTTCCTGTATTTTAAGGTGCAGCGGATGATGTTGCTGCCTGGCATAGATTTCGTACTTTTCATAAAGCTGCAAGCAAATGCTTACGTCACCTCCGCAGGCTTGGGCGCACCGGACCAAATATGTACAGGGAAAACCTGGGGCGAGTTTTTTGTGGCGCTATGTTCCGTCCCGGTTTTAATCGCTCTGGTATGGCTTTTGGTTACCGGGTTCAGGATGAGCCTGCATCTTTCCACCTGGCTCCGCGCAGCCGTCTGGTTTATGGCCGCGCTTGTATTCGCGCTCCTGCTTCCCTATCTATTAGGCCAACTTCCTTCCTGGCTACTGCCCGCACAGTGGAGCAACCTGGGCTTTTGGCCCAATCTTGTGAGCACCTTAAACGAACGGCTGAATGAAACCCTGGCACTGGTTCCCACCACACGGGATATCCTTGCCAAACGATGGACCATTGCGTTTGCCCTGTGGCTGCTCGCCTGCCTTGGGGCTTTGGGAGGGAGTCTGCATTTGTCGAAACGGATAGGATAATGGGATGATCACACCTCGGATATAGGGTACCCGTCATCCTCCCCTTGGTGTTCCACGTTGCAATCTTGCCTTTCCCTGTGATATTTACCCCCTACATGCGGGACCTTGCCAACCTGCTCCAATACAGGGCAGAATAAGTGGATGACCCGACAGACGGCGATTCCTAGGAAAATGGTCGCAGCCTGATCCAAGAGTTGACCTTTCACACCTTTGAGTCGGAGATGCAGCAGCGTCACCTTTCCTGCGGTCCGGCGCAGTATCAAACCCTTGGCATCCTGGCCGCCGACGGCCTGTACACCAATTTAGGACTTCTGGTCTCGGACCAGTGCCAGCATTCCATCAAACTGGCCGTCTTTCAGGGGACCGACAAACTGCTGTTCAAGGATCGAAAAGAATTTGGCGGCTCGATCTTTCAGCAGTTGAACGAAGCCTACCAGGCCGTCGACTTTTACAATGGGACCCGCGCCTCGTTTGAGGGGCTTTTGCGCAAAGACGAGCGGGATTACCCCATGGAAGCGGTGCGCGAGGCCCTGCTGAACGCGGTGGTCCACCGGGATTACAGCTTCAGCGGCAGCATCTCCATCAACCTGTATCAGGACCGGCTGGAACTGATCTCCTTGGGCGGCCTGGTGCCGGGCTTTTCGCTGGAAGCCGCCCTGATGGGCGCCTCCCAGCCGCGCAACGGGAAGTTGGCGGCCCTGTTTTACCGTGTGGATCTCATCGAAGCCTATGGGACCGGGCTGGGAAAGATTCTGAACTGTTATGCGGGACTCCCCATTCAGCCGAGCTTTGAAAGCGTAGAAGGCGCCTTCCGAGTCGTTTTGCCGAACATTCACGCCACCTCGATGCGAGAGGAAGCTCGTCCGGTGGAGGAGAGTCGTGCGAGGTATGCACCTAAAAAGCGCTACGCTGAGCGCCTCGGAGCAGAAGGCATTGCAGGCGATCCAGCAGGCTGGTCAGGTGAGTCGCCGCGAGTTGGAGTCACTGCTCGGGGTGGGCACCACCCGCGCCGTGGTGCTGCTGAAACGACTGGTCGAGTTGGATAAGGTGCAAAAGACCGGGAATGGAAAAAATACCAGATATCAATGTAAGTAATTCTGGTTGAGAGAGAATGACAGGTGCGAACCGAGGGGCGCTGTGTTGTGCTCCAGGCGGGGAGGGACAGTGACTACTGTTTGACTACTTTCCTTTCGGGTTTGTCCTTTTGCATCCATTTTCACGCTCTCACATTCTTTTCTCGGCATAGCAATCAGCGCAGGAATTTGTGCACACCGCACAAATTCCTGCGCTGTATCATTGAATATTGCCAAATGTCACAGTTCTCCGACCTGACTACTACGTCCAACTGGACTATGGACGACTGTTTTACAGACAGCTAAACTTTAAAATGAGTAAAAATAAACGATTTATCGTTATTTAAATAAAAGCGTGCGGCCGGAGAAATGAATTTCTCCATGTGAGGCCCAGTATCTAGAAGTTCTTTTTCGAAGAATTCTGACAATCTGCCTTTGGTTGCTCCTCCTGTTTCCAGGCTGCCTTTTCCCCCTATGGGGCTGAGGCAACGCAAGGAAATCCCCCACGACAGCCTGTCCCCAGATGACGAGCAGCGGCCCCGCGCCCAAAGAGAAATAACAGAAGTCCCGGTCCGGGCTTACCCCATCAGAGCCGCCAGGCTCTGCCAGTTGGTGGCGATGGTGATGAGCCCCGCTACTCCGATGAAGCCGTAGACGCAAACCTTCATCCGGGTGGCGTCGATCTTGTCCACCACCTTGCCGCCCAGGACCGCGCCCAACAGCAGGGCCACGGCGGCCAAAGCCAACAGGGGCAGCAGGTCGGGGGTGAGCTGGCCTTTCCAGAACCGCATGAGGGTGCCGTAGAGGCTGGTGGTGAAAAAGAAACACTGGATGGTGCCCAGGTATTCCCGCTTGTCGGGCAGGATGGCCATAAAGTAGACTACCAGCGTCGGCCCGCCGATGCCGAAGAAGGCGTCCACCACGGCGCCAAGGGCGGCGCAGACAAAGGCCGAGACTACCCCGGCTTTGATGTAGATGCGTTCCGACCCGTAGAGCAGGAAGACCGACAAAATCACGAGGAACAGCCCCAGCACGGGTTTGAGGGCGTCGGTGTTCATGGAAACTGCCTGCTGCAGCGCCAGAAAATAACAGGGGAAATAAAACACCAGGGGCAGCACACAGTGGCGGAACCGGATACTGCGGCGGTAGCGCAGCAGCACCGAAAGGCAGAGCACGGTGCACAGGTACTGGCTCATGGCCGAGGACTGGGCCACACTGAAAAGCAGCGGGTAGAACAGCATCAGCAGCACTCCGGCTCCGAAGCCGGTAACGCCCTGTACCAGGCCCGCCAGCAGGGCGGGCAGCAGTACGGCGGCAATGGTCATCTACAAAACCTCTTTTCTCAAAGCAGACACCCCGCAAAAGCCTTTGCGGGGTGTCTTTCTATCAATTGGTTTATCCTCCCACAGTCAGGACCGGGTCCATGGCGGCGGCAGGGCCGATCTTGAGGGGGGTGACCGCCTGGTAATCGTCGCTGTTGGTCACGATGACCACCGTCACGGTGGGATGCCCGGCGGCCTCGATGGCCTTGGGGTCAAAGGTCAGCAGCCGCTGACCCCGCCGGACGGTGTCGCCCTCTTTGCAGTAGAGGGTGAATCCCTGCCCGTTCATGTCCACGGTGTCGATGCCCACATGGATGAGCACCTCCATGCCGTCGGCGGAGCGCAGCCCCACCGCGTGCTTGGAATCCACCGTCTGGATGACGGTGCCGTCAAAGGGGGCGTAGACGGTGGGGTCATCGGGCCGGATGGCCAGGCCCTGGCCCAGGATACCGGCGGAGAAGGTCTCGTCGGGCACTTCCTCCAGGGGGATGACGGTGCCGGTCAGCGGCGCGTAGAGGGTGTGGGCTGCCGCCGTGTCGGTGGGATGCAGGTCGGCGTCCTGCGGGGCGGCGGGTTGGGCGGATTTCTTCTTGTCACCGCTGAGCAGGTAGGCCACCACCAGCGAGATCACAAAGGCGATGCAGACGGTACCGATGGCCACAAAGATGTTGTTGGGGTCCTCCCCGATGAAGGTGGGCAGGGCGGGCACGCCGGGGCTGGCAATGGCGTAGCGTTTCAGGTGGAAGACACCGGCGAAGAAACCGCCGCAGACGCCGCCCAGCACCACGGCGGGAATGATCTGCTTGTATTTGACGATGACGCCGTAAACGGCGGGTTCGGTGACGCCGCAGAAGGCGGTGAAGCCGGTGGACAGGGCCAGTTCTTTGGCGTTCTTGTCACGGGTGCGCAGGCCGAAGCCGATGGCAGCGCCGGAGCAGGCCAGCACAGCGGCCAGGAAGCCGGGGCCGCAGACCGTCTCGTAGCCCATCTCGGCCAGCTGGATGGTTTGCAGCGGCGGGAAGATGGCCAGATGCATGCCGAAGAAGACAAGGAAGGGCTGGATGCCGCCCACGATGGTGGGCACGAGGATGGGCACGTTCTGATCCAGGAAGGAGATGGCCTCCGCCAGGATGCCGCCGATGTAGGAGCCCAGGGGCGCCAGCACGATGAGAGAGACCAGGGCGGTGACGGCCATGGTGATAAGGGGCTTGAGGATGGCCTTGATCATGTTGGGGCTGACCTTCTCGGCGAACCGCTCCACAAAGGACATGAAGAGGACGGTCAGAATGATGGGCAACACCGAGGAGCCGTAGTTGTTGAGCTTGACCGGGATGCCGAAGAAGGACACCGGATCCCCGGCGGAAACCAGAGAGGTCCAGGTGGGGTGGATGAGCACGCCGCCGATCATGGCTGCCAGGTAGGGGTTGCAGCCGAACTTTTTGGCGGAGGAGAAGGCCAGCACCACCGGGAAGAAGTAGAACCCGGAGTCGGCGATGAAGTTGAGGATGGTGTATTCCTGGGAATCATTGGGCAGGCCGAAGACCACCAGGATGGTCAGGATGGCCTTGATCATGCCGGCGCCGGTGATCAGGGGCACCACCGGGGCAAAGATGCCCGAGACAGTGTCCAGGAGCTTGGCGCTGAGTTTCTGCTTTTCTTCGCCCTCGGAGGGGGCAGGGGCGGCGTCGCCGCCCAGGTCACCGGTGAGCCGGGTCACTGCCTTGTACACCTCGGCCACGTTGGGGCCGATGATGACCTGGGTCTGGGCGCCCACCACCTTGACGCCCATCACGCCGTCCAGTTTTTCAATGGCTTCCAGCTGGGCCTTGCTCTGGTCCGCCAGCTGGAACCGCAGCCGGGTCATGCAGTGGAGCACGCTGCGGATATTCTCTTTGCCGCCCACCAGAGGGAGCAGGTCTGCCGCCAGTTTTTGTACGTCCATGGGTTTTCCTCCTTCATGCCGTGGTTATTCGTTGCTCAGGTCCTCGCCGTTGGTGGCAATGACCTTTTTGTACCAGCCAAAGCTCTTTTTGCGGGTGCGGGCCAGGGTACCATTGCCTTCGTCGTCCTTGTCCACATACACAAAGCCGTACCGCTTTTTCATCTCGCCGGTACCGGCGCTAACCAGGTCGATGCAGCCCCAGGGGGTGTAGCCGATCAGGTCCACATGGTCCTTTTCCACCGCGTCCTTCATGGCCTGGATGTGGGCGGCCAGGAACTCGATGCGGTAATCGTCCCGGATGGAACCGTCCGGCTCCACCTTGTCCACGGCGCCCAGACCGTTTTCCACCACAAACAGCGGCACTTGGTACCGGTCATACAGCTGGTTTAGGGCCATCCGCAGCCCGGTGGGGTCGATCTGCCAGCCCCAGTCGGTGATCTTCAGATAGGGGTTCTTGCCGCCCCGGGCCATGTTGCCGCCCACCATCTCGGTGACGTGGACGCCCGCCACACGGGAGCAATAGTAGCTGAACCCGATGTAGTCCACCACACCTTCCTGCAGGAGTTCCTCGTCCCCGGGCTCCTGGGTAAAATGCCCGCCGATGGACTGGGCGTAGGCTTCGCAGGCATTGGTGTACCGTCCCCGCACGTACACATCGCCGAAGTACCAGACGTTGTACATGGCTTCCCGGGCGGCCAGCTGGTCGGCGGGATCACAGGTACCGGGGTAGGTGGTGGGATAAATGAGCATACAGCCGATCTCGGTCTCGGGGTCGATACGGCGGCAGGCCTTCACGGCCAGGGCGCTGGCCACCAGCATGTGGTGGCTGACCTGCAGTTTCACGTCGGCGGGGTTCTCGTCGGGGCCGTAGACGATGCCCGCCTGCAGCCAGGGCCGGTCCAGACCCAGGGTGCAGTTGATCTCGTTGAAGGTCATCCAGTATTTGACCCGGCCCTTGTAGCGCTCAAACAGCACCGTGGCGTACCGCTCAAAGAATCCGATGAGCTTGCGGTTGCGCCAGCTGCCGTACTCCTGCACCAGGGCCAGGGGCATCTCGTAGTGGCTGATGGTCACCACCGGCACGATGTGGTATTTTTCCAGCTCGTCCAATACCTTGTCGTAGAAGGCCAGGCCCGCCTCGTTGGGCTCGGTCTCGTCCCCCCGGGGGAAGATGCGCGTCCAGGCAATGGAGAAGCGGAAGCACTTGAAGCCCATCTCAGCCAGCAGAGCGATGTCTTCTTTATAATGGTGGTAGAAATCCACGCCGTCGTGGCTGGGGTAGTAGTCCCCGGGGTGCACGCTGTCGTGGATCACCCGCTGTACCGTGGCGCTGCCGCCCTTGTACACGTCGTCGATGGAAACGCCCTTGCCGCCCTCCTGCCAGGCACCCTCAAACTGGTTGGCGGCGGTGGCGCCGCCCCACAAAAAGTCCGGTTTCAACATAGGTGTCTTCCTTCCTTTCCTGCGTTGATTCGTTGGTTTATGTATCCGTTATAGCACACGGCAACACCCGGTTCAATAGGGGCGGGGGATCTTGGCACAGCGTTTTGTGCAGGGCGTTTTTTGCGGGGAAAAGGGCAAAACAACCGTTTCAGCCCTTCGTCAAAGTGCCTTGTCAAAAAGGGGAAAATTCGGTACAATGATGAAAAGAACCGTAAAGGAGGATGCCCCATGCTGTTGACCCAGCAACTGGAAGAAATGGACCTGCCCCATGCCGAAGCAGGGGTGGTGCGTACCCTGCTGGACCGGGGCAGCGCGCTGCGGGGGCTGTCCACCCGGCGCATCGCCGCCGAGGCTTTTACCACACCGGCCACGCTGGTGCGGCTGGGGCAGCGGCTGGGCTATGAGGGATGGGCGGATTTCTTCGAAGCCTTTCTGGAGGAACGGGAATATCTGGACCGCCATTTCCAGAAAATCGACGCCAACCGCCCTTTTGAGGCAGGGGACAGCCAGACGGTCATCGCCAACAAAATTGCCACCCTGCACCAGGAGAGCATCCAGGACACCCTGGCCCTGCTGGACTACGACGCGCTGAAAAAGGCGGTAGCGCTGTTGTTGGCCGCCCGTAATATCTATCTGGTGGGGGTCAGCGTATCGCTGGACTGCACCATTCTTTTTAAGCGCAAGATGCAGCGGCTGGGCAAAAACGTGCTGATGGAATCCAACCAGGGGGAACTGCTGTTCCTGCTGCTTTCCGCCGCACAGGAAGACTGCGCCATCGTGGTTTCCTACTCCGGCACCACCCAGCGCATTGTGGAAAGCGTGGAGATTCTGCACCAGAACGGGGTGCCCACCATCCTGCTCACCGGTCTGGGGCAGAATCCGCTGCGGGCGATGGCGGACTGCGTGCTGCACATGACCACCCGGGAACGGCTTTCCTCCAAAATCGCCAACTTTACCACCGAGGTATCGGCCCAGCTGCTGCTGGACATCCTGTACGCCTGCTACTTTGCGGCCCATTACGATCAAAATTGGGACAAACGCCTCCAGATGACCCGCCAGGCGGAGCTTTACCGCCATACTGACAATCAGATCATGAAGGAGTAAAGCACCTCCGTGTTGATGCTGGTTCCTTGTAATCGCCCGTGGGGGATGCTTTTTGCTGTGTGTCCCTCGGCAAATTGCACAAAGAAACGTTCTGGTTTTTTCTGCGATGCCGGAACGGGAAACAGTATGCCTCGCTGCGAAACAACAGCGGGGCTTTTTTCGTGTACAATACAACCAGAAAGAGCGATGCGGTACAGCGTGACCGCACAAGGAAAGGAGCGCTTTGCGTGAAACGTCTTCTCATCCGCGCTGACGATCTGGGTTATTCCCAGGGCGTCAACTGCGGCATTGCCGCCACGGTGGCGGCCGGGCTGGTGCGGTCGGTGGGGGTCATGACAAACATGCCGGATGCCGTCCATGGCCTGGGCCTGCTGGCAGGGCACCCGGTCTGCCTGGGGCAGCACACCAACATCTGCGTGGGGCGGCCCCTCACCAATCCCGCTCGCATCCCCAGCCTCTGCACACCGGAAGGAGAATTCAAACCCAGCCGCGCTTACCGGGATGCCGCCAAGGCCGGGAAGGATTTCGTGGTGCTGGAGGAGGTTGTAGAGGAAATCGAGGCCCAGTACCGGCAGTTCAAGGCCCTGACTGGGAAGGACCCCGGCTACTTTGAGGGCCACGCCGTGGCCAGTCCCAACTTTTTCAAAGGGCTGGAGATGGTGGCAGCCCGCCACAACCTGCCCTACTTTGCTATGGGCTGCCCGGGTCAGGCAGTGACCTTCCGCAGCACCAAGATCTACGCTTACATGCCAAAAGATTTCGCCGCCTACGAAGCCGACCCCTTCACCGGGGTACAGGACGCGGTAGCCAATGCCCACGAGGGCGGCTGCGACCTGATGGTGTTCCATCCCGGCTACCTGGACGCCTATCTGCTGGACCACTCCACCATGACCACCGCCCGGGTGCGGGAAGTCGAGATGCTCTGCCGCCCCCATGTGCGCGCCTGGCTGGCAGAACAGCCCGTGCAGCTGGTTACCTACGACGACCTCACCTGAATCCCAAGGAGGAATCCCTTATGCAGAACCAACATCATCCATTCCCGGAGGATTTCCTCTGGGGTGCCTCCACCAGCGCGTTTCAGGTGGAAGGCGGCTTCGGCGAGAGGGGCAAAGGCCCCGCCACCACCGACCTAGGGGCGAACCGCCCCGGCATTGCGGACAACAGGGTGGCCGCCGACCACTACCACCACTGGAAAGAGGACGTGGACCTGATGGCCGAACTGGGCCTGAAAGTCTACCGTATGGGCTTCTCCTGGAGCCGCATCATGCCGGACAATTCCGGCATTCCCAACCCCGAGGGGCTGGCCTTTTACGACCGGCTCATCGACTATCTGCTGGAGAAGGGCATCCAGCCCTTTGTGACCCTCTACCACTTTGAGTGCCCCCAGGCGGCGGTGGATGCCTTCGGCGGCTGGCGCAGCCGCCAGATGGTGGACGCCTACCTGCGGTACGCTGAGGTCTGCTTCACCCATTTCAAAGGCCGTGTCAAGATGTGGGCTACTGTCAACGAGCAGCTCATCGCCACGGCAGCGGGGATGCTCAGCGGCAACCACGAACCGGATCCCCAGAAGAACCTGCAAAACGTCTATCAGATGAGCTACAACGTCTCGCTGGCAGAGCACAAAGCCATTTCGCTGCTGCGTCAGATCGACCCGGAAGCTAAGATCGGCCCGGTCTGTGCTATCCAGGTGGTCTACCCCCAGTCCAGCCGCAGTGAGGATGTGCTGGCCGCCGCCAACGCCGAGGAACTGATGGAGTTCTATCTGCTGGATATGAGCGTTTACGGGACCTATCCTCCCTACGTGGCCTCCTACCTGAAGAGCCACGGGCTTTACCCCCACACCGAGCCGGAGGACGCCGCCGCACTGCAGGCGTCGAAACCGGACTTCATCGGCATCAACTACTATTTCAGCCTCTGCGTCAAAGCCAAGACCGGGCCCATCAACTACGACCAGCCCCCCTTCTGGGTGTCGGACGCCTTCGATATCTGCGAAAATCCCCATCTGGAAAAAACCGAGTGGATGGACAAGGGTATCGACCCGGCGGGGCTTCATATCGGGATGCGCAAGGTGTACAACCGCTACCGCCTGCCCATGATCGTCACCGAAAACGGTATGGCTTACAGCGAAGCCCCCGGCCCCGACGGCCAGATCCACGATGTCTACCGCATCGACTATCTGCGCCGGCATATCGAGCAGCTGGAGATCATGCTGGACGAGGGATTGCCGGTATTCGGCTACTGCCCCTGGAGCTTTGTGGACGTGGTATCCAGCCACCAGGGCTTTGCCAAGCGTTACGGCCTGGTATACGTGAACCGCACCGACACCGATGTGATGGACTGTGCCCGCATCAAGAAGGACAGTTTCAGCTGGTATCAACAGGTCATACGGCAAAACGGCCTGTGGGAATCATAAAGAGGAGGAAAAACAATGGCAAACAACAAAGAAATCGCCCACCAGATCCTGACGGCAGTGGGCGGTGCGTCCAATCTGAAGGACGCCACCCACTGCATGACCCGTCTACGGCTCTACCTGAAGGACGACTCCATCCCTAAGGATGAGGAAGTCAAGGCTATCGGCGGTGTGCTGGGTGTGGTACGCGGCGGCCAGCAGTACCAGATCATCATCGGCACCAATGTGCCCAAGGTCTACGAGGAACTGTGCAAACTGGCCAACTTCACCGCCGGCAAACCGGTGGAGGACGCCAAGGCTGCGGCGGAGGATGCCGCCGTGGCCAAGCCCAAGCTGACCCCCAAGCAGGTGGGCAAAAACATCATGGGCTACATGGCGGGCTGCATGACCCCGCTGATCCCCGTGCTTCTGGCGGGCGCGCTGTTCCGCTGCGTCAACTCCCTGTGTGGGCCGGAACTGCTGGGCCTGTACCCGGCGGAAAGCGACCTGTACATCCTGTTCGACTTCCTGTATGACGCCGCCTTCTACTTCATGCCCATTCTGGCCGGTTTCAACGCCGCCAAGCAGCTGGGCATCACCCCCATGCTGGGCGGGTTCATCGGCTGTATCCTCATGGTACCGGATTTTGCGGCCTACGCCACCTCGGGCGAACCCTTCACCGTCTTCGGCATCCCCTGCACTGTCACCAACTACGCCCAGACGGTGCTGCCCATCATGCTGTCGGTGTTCTTCTTCAGCGTGGTGTACAAGCTCATCAAGAAGATCATGCCCGACGTGCTGACCACCGTTTTCACCCCCTTCCTCAGTATGCTCATCTCCCTGCCCTTTATCCTTTGCCTGCTGGCGCCCCTGGGCACCCTGGTGGGCAACGCCATCAGCAACGGTCTGGCCTGGTTCGGCACCACCACCGGTTTCTTCGGCGTGGCGGTCATTGCGGCCCTGTGGCAGTTCCTGGTCCTCAGCGGCATGCACCTGGCCCTGATGATGCCCATGATGGCTTCCTTCTTTGAGACCGGCGTCCAGACCGGCCCCATGGTCAGCGGCAGCTTTGCCACCTGGGCCTGCTTCGGCGTGGCCCTGGGCGCTGCCCTGCGCCTGCGCAGCAAAGAGGAAAAGAGCACCGCTTTCGCCTCTTTCACCGCCGGCATCCTGGGCGGCATCACCGAACCCACCCTGTACGGCATCTGCTTCCGGTACAGCCGCTGCTTCATCACCTCCGCCGTTGGCGCCTTTGTGGGCGGTGCCTATGCGGGCATCACCAATGTGTGCGCCTACGCCATCACCAGTTCCAACTTCCTGGCCCTGCTCAGCTTCAGCGGCGGCACCACCGCCAACCTGATCAACGGCATCGTCGCCTGCGCCATCTCTCTGGTGGTGGGCGCTGTGGCCACCTATTTCTTCGGTTTCTCCAAGAAAGATCTGGAAAAAGCCTGATCGGCCCTTTCGGATTCTGCTTCCAAAAAGACCGGTACCTTCGGGTACCGGTCTTTTTTGGGTTGCAGGGCAAGTCTGTTTTATGATACAGTAGTGAAAAGGGAGGTTATGCCGATGAACGACGCAAAAACAATGGGCTCTTTGGCGGAAAAGCTCATGAGTTATGTGAGCACGACCCCCCAGCAGGACGCCAACTATGACATCGCCATGGCCATGCTGACCCACTACGGCAAGCTGAAAAACCTTTCCCTGGCCGAGATCGCCGACCTGTGCTATGTTTCCAAGGCGTCCATCTCACGTTTCTGCCGGTTCATGGGGTTTGACAGCTTCCGGGAACTGCACGACTATCTGCTGCAGGATTTTTCCATCGGCACCGACTATTCCCGGACCTTCTTTGACAAGCTGTGCGACGCCCCCCAGGCCGCTTTGCAGGATTACAGCGAAGAACTGATCCGCAACATCCGGGTCACCACCGCCCCCGAAAACACCGCCCGCCTGGCCGACATGGCCATGGCCCTTGCCAACAGCGGCCGGGTCGCCTTTTTCTCCCACCATTTTCTGTGGGATATCGGGCGGCATCTGCAAAGCAAGATGATCCGGATGGACCGCTATGTGGAGCTGTATCTGGACTACGCCCGGCAGCTGGCTTGTGCCCGCAGCTTGCAGAAAAACGACCTGGCCATCGTCTGCACGGTGGGGGGAAGCTACCCCATGCGTTACCCTACCATCTGGAACGGGCTGATAGCTGCTGGGTGCCCTATTCTGGTCATCACCCAGAATACATCCAGTTCCTACTGGAATTATGCCCGGTTTGTGCTGGGATGCGGGGTGTCCAACCGCAACGATGTGGGCAAGTACGGGGCGTTGATGGCGGTGGATCTGTTGACCCTGCAATATCTGCGTCAGTACGGAAAAGAATATCTCTGAATAAACTTTTTGTAAGCAGGTGCCGCGACGGGCACCTGCTCTTTTTTGACAAATCCTACAAATTTGAGACCGGTTTTTTGACACGCCGCCCCTTTCTGAAACTGCTTTTCCTAACAGGGAACCAACCCTTCGGTATGTTGTTGTATACTGAAATCAAAAGGTAAACAACTATTGTTTGGAAGGAGCTGCCTGTCATGCATATTGCCGTTGTTTCTCTGGGAGCCTTTGGCCACGTGAACCCTACTCTGGAACTGGTAACCGAACTGGTGCGCCGGGGTGTGCGGGTGACCTATTTCTGCACCGAAGGGTTCCGCCCCATTGTGGAGCCCACCGGCGCCCGGTTCGTGGCGGTGCCCTCCTGGATGGAGAGCCACGCCGGTGAAGCCGGGGAGGACAAATCCGACGTAGCCGCCACCGTGCCCTTTCTGTTCCTGCACGAAGCAGAAGCCTATCTGGAGCCGGTGCTGGCGGTGCTGAAAGAGGACCGCCCCGACGCCATCGTCCACGACTTCGCCGGCATTGCCGGTACCCTGGCCGCCGATGTGCTGGGGGTGCCCAACGTCATGCTCTACACCAGTTACCCGGCCAACGGGGAATACTCGGTGGCAGCCGGGTTCGAGACGGTATCCCCCGACCATCCCCTGCGGGTGGCCGCCGACGAACTGGCCGACCACTTTGTGGCCCAGTACGGTTGCCGCAAGATGACTGTGAAAGAGATCTTTGACGGCCGGGGAGACCTGAACCTGGTCATGATGCAGAAGCGGCTGGTGCCCCACAACGAAAGCTTCGACGACAGCTTTGTCTTTACCGGGGTGCAGATCGGCAAACGCACGGCCTTCGGCAGCTGGAAGGCCCCCGCCGACGGCAAACCTCTGCTGTACTCCTCTCTGGGCACCGCCTTCAACAACTGGCCGGAATACTACCCCATCCTCTTTGACGCCGTGCGGGACCTGGACATTCATGTTTTTGCGGCGCTGGGCTCCATTGACCCGGCCAGCCTGCAGGACGTGCCCGCTAATGTGGAACTGGGCCAGATGGTACCCCAGCTGGACATCCTGTCCCAGGCGTCGGTCTTCATCACCCATGCGGGCATGGGCGGCACCGGCGAATCCATCTACTACGGCGTGCCCATGATCGCCATTCCCCAGATGGACGAACAGGCCGTCACGGCGGGGCAGATCGAAAAGCTGGGCCTGGGCATCGCCTTCCACGGCAAGGAGAGCGTTACCGCCCAAAGCCTGAAAATGGCCATTGAAACGATTCTGCAGAAGGATTCCTACCGCAAGACCTTGCAGGAATTCAGCGCCGACATGCGCAGCCTGGGCGGGGCAACGGCTTCGGCTGATGCCCTGGTCCGGTTTCTCAGCCGATAAAGGAGCTTCCTTATGAGCGTATTTCCCAAGGATTTTCTGTGGAGCGCCTCCACTGCCGCCACCCAGATCGAAGGCGGCTGGAACGCCGACGGCAAGGGCGAATCCATCTGGGACACCCTGGTCCACGATGGCACCGGCAAGATTGCCCACAGCGAAAATGCCGATGTGGCCATCGACTTTTACCACCACTGGCGGGAGGATGTGGCCCTGATGAAAGAGATTGGGCTGAACGCCTACCGTTTTTCCATCAGCTGGTCCCGGGTGCTGCCCCAGGGGACAGGCTCTGTCAACGAGGCAGGTCTGCAATTTTACCGGGACCTGTGTGACGAACCGTTGCGCAACGGAATTCAACCGCTGGTCACCTTGTATCATTGGGATTTGCCGACGGCACTCTACCGAAAGGGCGGCTGGAAGAATCCCGAAAGCCGCAACTGGTTTGCCGCGTATACGGATGTGATTTCCCGTGCGTTGGGTGATCGGGTCAGATACTGGATGACCTTCAACGAACCGCAGATGTTCTGCGGGCTGGGGCTTTAGGTGGGCGTTCACGCGCCTTTTGAGCTCAACGATGACGCCAATCTAATGATCATTACCCGTAACATTCTGCTGGCCCATGGGGAAGCGGTGAGGATTCTGCGGAAAAACTGTCCTGATGCCAAGGTCGGTATTGCTCCCACTGGCGACTGCTGCCTGCCGGAGGACGACAGTCCTCTGGCGATGGAGAAGGCGCTGGACCGTTCTTTGTCACCCTACCCCAATTACCTCATGAGCAATACCTGGTGGGCGGACCCAATCTTTCTGGGCCGGTATCCGGCCTGGGCCAAAGGTGAGCTGGGTACCCTGCTTTACCCCATGAATGCCGAAGAGTGGGCACTGGTGAGCCAGCCGCTGGATTTTTACGCCTTCAACTGCTATCAGAATACGGTGGACCTGATCCCCGACCCCTCCCGTTACCCGGAAGGCGCCGGGCAGGGCAGCCCCCGCACGGCCACCGGATGGAACATCGTACCCGAGGTGCTGTATTATGCCAGCAAGTTCTGGTTCGAGCGGTACCACCTGCCGGTGCTCATCACCGAGAACGGCTTTGCCAACAACGACTTCGTCATGCTGGACGGCAAGGTGCATGATCCCCAGCGCATCGACTTCCTGCATCGCTATCTGCGGCAGGTTGCCCGGGCATTGGAGGAGGGGATCCCTGTGCTAGGGTATTCCTACTGGAGCCTGTTTGACAACTTTGAATGGGCCGCTGGTTATGATGTCCGTTTCGGCCTGATTCATGTGGACTATGCTACCCAGCAGCGTACCCTCAAGGACTCGGCGCTATGGTATCGGGATGTCATTGCAACCAACGGCGATAACTTATAAGGGAGGTTTTCCATGCAATACCAGTATCCTCATCTGTGCGCACCCATCACCATCGCGGGCGTTACCTTCCGCAACCGGATGTTCTCTGCCCCCATGGGCGGCACCGACATCACCAACGACGGCTGCATCGGCCCCAAGTCCACCGCATTTTATGAACTGCGAGCCAAGGGCGGCGCCGGTGCGGTCACTGTCTCCGAGTGCATGGTCCACCCGGCCACTGACGGCTCCCACGCCTACCATCTGGACGAGAGCATCCTCAACTCTCTGGCTGCCGCCACCTACACGGCAGATGCCATCCGCCGCCACGGTGCCATGCCCAGCCTGGAACTCTCCCACTCCGGCATGTACTCCGGTACCTATATGACCGATAAAACCAAACAGCACGGCATGGCCCAGTGGGGGCCCTCCGCCTGCACCCGCCCCGACGGGGTGGAAGTGGGCGAGCTGACCAAGGAGATGATCGCCGATATCGTCAAGTCCTACGGTCATGTGGCGGGCCTGGCCAAGCGGGCAGGCTTTGAGATGCTCATGATCCACGGTGGTCACGGCTGGCTTATCAACCAGTTCTTCTCCCCCTACTTCAACAAGCGCACCGACGAGTACGGCGGCCCCCTGGAAAACCGCTGCCGTTTCGCCATCGAGGTTCTGAAAGCCGTGCGAGAGGCCGTGGGTCCCCGCTTCCCCATCGAGTTCCGCCTGTCCGGATCGGAACTGTTCGAGGGCGGCTACGACCTCGCCGAGGGTTGCCGCATCGCCGAGCAGATCGAGCCCTACATCGATTTGCTGCACGTTTCCGCCGGTACCTACCAGCGCGGCTTCGGCGATACTCACCCCAGTATGTTCAAGGAGCACGGCTGCAACGTCTACCTCGCGGCCGAGATCAAAAAGCACGTGAAGGTGCCGGTGGCCACTATCGGCGGCCTGAACGACCCCGCCCAGATGGAAGAAATCATCGCCTCCGGAAAGGCGGATATCGTCTACATGGCCCGGGCTCTGCTGGCCGACCCCTTCCTGCCCAACAAGGTCATGGCCAACCGTGCCGACGAAATCGTGCGCTGCCTGCGTTGCTTCACCTGCATGGCAGAGCGAGCCGCCACCGCCACCCGCCGCTGCACCGTGAACCCCCTCATTGGCCGGGAAATGGAGGGCGACACCATCTACCCCGCCCCCGAAAAGAAGAAAGTCCTGGTGGCAGGCGGCGGCCCCGGCGGCCTGTATGCTGCCTACACCGCGGCCCGCCGTGGGCATCAGGTCATCCTGTGCGAGAAGGACAGTGAGCTGGGCGGCATCCTGAAAAGCGAGCAGGCTCTGCCCTTCAAGCAGGAGATGTACCAGCTGGCAGGCACCTACGCCCAGATGGCCCGCAAGGCCGGGGTGGAAATCCGGCTGAACACCGCCGTCACCCCCGAACTGGTGGAGGCGGAAGCCCCCGACGCCCTGATCATCGCGGTGGGTTCCGCACCCCTGGTGCCGCCCATCCCGGGTCTGGACGGGGACAACGTGGTCATCGTCAACAACTATTATAAGGAAAAGGCCAAGGTCACCGACGACGTGGTGGTCTTCGGCGGCGGTCTGGCGGGCTGCGAGTGCGCCATCCATCTGGGCCAGGAGGGCAAGCGTGTCCACCTGGTGGAGATGCGGGACGCCCTGGCCCCCGACGCCAATGTGCGCCACCGGCCGCTGCTGCTGAAAGAAATTGAGAAGTACGTCACGGTACACACCGGCTGCAAGGGCCTGGAAGTGCGGCCCGACGGCATCCTCTGCGAGACCAAGGACGGCGAACAGGTCCTCGTCCCCGGCACCAGCGTCATCTGCGCCCTGGGCCAGCGTTCCCGCACCGCCGACGTGGAAGCGTTGCTGGGCACCGCGCCTTTCGTGCGGGTCATCGGCGACGCCGCCAAAGTCAGCACCATCACCAACGCCGTCTACTGGGGTTACCACGCGGCGCTGGACATCGGCACCGGCTGCTGAACAAAAAACGTGTACCTTTGACCACCATCTGACCACCACTTCTACCCAGTCAGTTTCGTTTATCTTTTTTCACGCTCCAACATTCTTTTATAACCATCAAAAACAGCGCCGGAAGTTGTGCACACCGCACAATTTCCGGCGCTTTATCATGGTATTTGGCTGTCCGTCACAGTTCTCCGACCTGACTACTACGGCCAACTGACCTATGGACAACTGATTCTAAAACAACTAAGCTCTTTCAGGGCAAAAAACAAGCGTTTAAACGTATCTTTTTATAATGATTGCAAATGCTTATACAATCTTTTCGATAAGAGACTTTTGTACTTTATAGTTCTTTTGCGGAGTTTTGTGACGTGAAAACGGAAAGCACCGGATTCCACAAAGTGTAGGGAAACGCAGAGGACAAAATAGACGATTATCAAAATATAAGCCACAGGAACCCTTAAATCATTCGTCCCTGAACAGGCATAAATCTATGAAGAAAGCCTCACCCATGCTTTCCCTCCCCTGCTCATGGAAACCACCTCCCGTATTGCACAATTCATCTGAGATTGTTTTAGGAATATCGACAAAATTCATGGGAGATTTTGTCGAAATCCTTTTTATCGGATAGGACGTCTGGTACACTGGTTACAACTACCACAAGAAGAGCCCTTGCTGTCATGGAAGGGGAGTGAACCGATGCCATTTCACGCTATTACGCTGAACAGTGTGCCCGAAGCCAGCTATCTCACGGCGGAGAACGCCTGGCGCTACCGGGCCATCATGCGCACCTTCTACCTGGAATCCCAAAAGGCCCATATCCGGCTGAACAAAACGGAGCTTCTGGCGCTGCTGCGGGCGGATGCTCATTTTGGGGAGTACACAGCGGAACAACTGGAGCAGGACTTGAACGCGCTGTGTGGCTGGCGGAATCTGGTGCCGATCCAAGATCCCCACCGTCCCACCAGCATCGCCGAATACAAGAACAAACAGTTCAGCTATTCCATGTCCCAGACGGCCACCGAGATTGAGCGGATGACCATTTCACTGGAAAATCTCGATCTGCGCACGGCGATCCTCTCCTCCCAGCTGTTCGAGCGGATTCTGGACACTCTGGAACGGATGGCGGACCAGGAAGAGGCGGACTCACGCACACTGAACCAGTTTTGGGATCAGCTGCAGCAGGACTTCCGCCAGCTGACCAACCGGTATCAGGACTATCTGCGGGATTTCTATTCCTCCCATGCCAGGCATATTTTGCAAACCACAGAGTTTTTGCCCTACAAGGACAAGGTGGTACGGTATCTGCAGGAATTTGTGCTGGAACTGCAGCGCTATGCCGAGAAAATCCGCCGGATGCTGCTGGGCCTGCCGCCGGAGCAGGTGGAGACGATACTGCAGCAGGTGTATGCGACCCAGCTGCAGGAAGGGGAGGGTCGGCTGATTCAGCGGTCCGAGGACTATCCCCGGCAGCTGCGGGAAGAGATTTACGGTTTCTGGCAGGGATTTTACCGCTGGTTTGTGCCCGGTGAGAGCGGACAGAGCGACAGTGAACATGTGCTGGAACTGGCCAACGACATCATCCAGCGGATCCTGATGAACGCCGAACTTATTCTGCAGGCGCACAGCGGCGGTGCCAACCGGAAGGTGGAATACAAAAAATTCCTGGAGCTGTTTGCCGCCTGTCCTACCCTGGCTGATGCCCAACGGTTGTCCGGCATGGTGTTCGGCGCCCAGCGGGCGGTACATCTCACCGGTATCGAGGCGGAAGATCTCTACGAGACAGGCAGCTGCTATGACGGACAACCCTTTCTCTATCAACTGCGAAACCGCCGGCGCTCCGGCCGTCCCCCGCGGGAGAAGAGCTTCTTTGAGGATAAAAGCCTTGAGAAGGCAGCCCAGAAGCAGGCTTACTTGCAACAAAAAGCGGCCCTGCAGGTCCGGCTGGAGCGATTGATTCGGAAAGGGCGGCTGGATTTTTCGGCGCTGGAGGAAGTGGTCACGCCGGAAATCCGGATGAGCCTTTTGAATTGGGTGGTGAAAGCCAACGCCAACGTCAGCAAATCCGCCCGCACCGAATTTGGCCAGGCCTATCGCCTGACCTGCTTGCCGGGACAGACCTGTGTGCTGCACTGTACCGACGGGGACCTGACCATGCCTGCCTACTGTCTGGAATTTGAGGAGGCACCCGCCCATGGATGAATTTCGCGCACTGCTGGACCGGTTCTGGATCCGTCGGGAGGCGGACCGGGAACTCATTTATCAGGTGCGCCGCAAGCTGCCTACCCTGCGCCGGGCGCTGCGGGAGCAATTCGGCTGGGAAGTGATCTGTACCGAGCAGGTGATCCGCTTGGTGAAGGAACCGGCCCGGGCGCAGGAAGCCTTCGGAATCCCGGAATTCACCGAGGTGCAGGATTACTGCCTGTTGTGCGGAGTCCTGCTTTTGCTGGAGGACAAGGGCGACGGCCAGCGCTTTTTGCTCTCGGAACTGACCCAGGCCGTGCTGGCCTACACAAAGCCCTGGTTGCCTGATCTTTCCTGGGAGCGGTACTCCTGCCGTACCTCGCTGGTACGGGTGCTGCAATACGCCGAGCGCCTGGGCCTGCTGCGCAGTTTCGAGGGGGAAAGCGACGGCTTCGCCGCTCACCAGGACCAGGAAGTGCTCTATGAAAATACCGGGCTGTGCCGGTATTTCAGTGTGCATTTTCATCGGGATATCACCGGGTATACCTCGGTGCGGGATTTTGAAAATCCGCCCGAGGACGGTCCCGATCAGGAGCGGGGCACCTTCCGCACCTGGCGCGTCTACCGGCAATTGGCGCTGGCGCCCGCGGTTTACTGGGAAGACCCCGCCGATTCGATCTATGCCTATATCAAGAATCAGCGGGGCATCCTGCAGCGGAATCTGGATGAAACCATCGGTGGCAAATTGCAGATCTATCATAACGGTGCTTTTTTCCTGCCGGAGGAAGGAGAGCCCTGCGGCAACTGCTTTCCCCGGGACCAGATGCGCAGCGATATCCTGTTGTTGCTCTCCGAGCGGCTCAGCGAAAAAATCAGCTGTGGGGCTTTCCCCCGGGACCCGGATGACCGGGTGCATCTGACGCGAAAAGCTTTTTCTCAGGAGCTGGAAGCCCTGCGGCAGGAATACAAGAACCAGTGGGGCAAAACCGTGGCCGAAAAGGACCTTGCGCTGCTTACCCAGGAGATTCTGGAAGAACTGTGCTACTGGGACTTTGCGGCCGTGCAGGGAGAAGTCGTCACTTTGCAGCCGGGGTTTGCCCTGTGGCAGGGAATCTACCCCCAAAAGCGATAAGGAGAGAGGATTATGCAGGAACGCTTGCGGATGTATAAACTGGGATTTGTAAACTTCTGGCTCTATGATTGGGAAGAGTTTCCGTTCAGCGAGGGACGCCTTTTGCTGCGTGGTGAAAACGGCGCGGGCAAATCCGTCACCACCCAAAGCTTTATTCCCTTCATGCTGGACGGCGATCTGCGTCCCTACCGGCTGGATTCCTTCGGCAGCAAGGACCGCAAAATGTCCTATTACCTGTTGGGGGAGGAAAAAGAGGAAAGTACTGGCTATCTCTATCTGGAATTCATCAAGCCGGAACACAGGCTCTACCGCACCCTGGTGGTGGGGCTGCGGGCCCGGCGCAGCAACAGCACAGTAGAGTTCTGGGGATTCTGCTTGAGTGATGGTCGTCGCATCGGCACCGGGCCGGAGGATTTCGCACTGTTTGAAACCAAAGGCTCCCAGCATAAGCTGGAGCTGTGGCAGAGCCGGGTGCTGGATTTGGATCAGCAGTTGGATGCCCTGAGTGAGGACCTGCTGGCCTGCACCGAACGAATCCGCCGCCAACAGGCCGAACAGCGCAAGACAAAAGCTGCCCTGGAGGAACTGGAGCGCTACCTTGCCCAACCGGAGGTTCAGGCCCTTGCCCAGAAGCTGGAAGAACTGAACGGTGCTCTGACCCTGGCACAGAAACAATACCATGATACCGATACGCAGATTCAGCTGCGGCAAAACGATCTGGACCACCAGGGCCCTGACCTGACCCGGAAAAAGCGGGACCTGGAAAATGCCATCGGGGACGAAGAAACGCTGCGCCAGATCTTTGAAGAAGAACTTTGCCGCGGCCCCGGTCAGCCGGGACGGGGGGAGGAGCCCCTGTGGCGGCAGGCGGAAGCCGCCCGGGATCACATCCGCCAGAAGGACCGCAACCTGGGGCCGGAGGATCTGCGGACTTCCCTGGAAAAAAATATGCGGATCGCCAGCACGCTGAATACTTACCGCATAGGAATCCAGCCGCTGTTTTCCAGTGAGGAAGGCCGGCTGCGCAGCCGCGTCTGTATTGAACTATACCTGGACGGCCAGCGTCTGGATCTGCTGGACTTCATCCGGCGGCTGGAAGGCCAGCGGGAAGCGGAAGAACAGCTTCTCTCCCGGGAGGATCGCCGCCTGTGCGAGACGATTCTTAACCAGACGATCATTACCAAGCTGAGCCACCGCATCAACAGCAGCCAGGAGTGGACCCAGCGGATGAGCGGCATTATGGAACAGTTGAATACCTCCATGGGATTGCGGTTCAGCCTTGTGTGGAAGGGAAAGCCCGCCGACCAGCAGAAAGAGCTGGACACGGGGGAACTGCTCAAGCTGCTGCGCAAGGACCCGGCATTGATGGGGGATGCGGACCGGCAAAAGATCACCGACCATTTCCGCGCCAAGATCAACCGTGCGCGGGAACGCTCCCAGATGGAAGCCACCCCAGCCACCTACTCGGAGCTGATGCGGGAGGCCTTGGATTTCCGGAACTGGTTCACCTTCCGCCTTTTCTACCAGAAGGGCGGTGCGGAAAAGCAGGCAAAAAAGGAACTGACCGATTCCGCCTTCAACAGCTTCAGCGGCGGTGAAAAAGCCATGGCTATGTATGTGCCGCTGTTTGCGGCGCTGGCCGCCCAGTACATACCAGCGGGCAAAGAAGCCCCGCAGCTGATGGCGCTGGACGAGGCCTTTGCCGGTGTGGACGAGACCAACATCGAGAGCATGTTTGCCCTGGTCCATGAGCTTGGGTTTGACTATATCATGAACTCCCAGGCACTGTGGGGATGCTATCCCGCGGTATCTTCGCTGAACATTGCAGAGCTGTGGCGCCCACAGAATGCCCAGATCGTCACGGTACTGCGCTATCATTGGGACGGCCATGTCCGAAGACTGGAGGAATCATGAAAGAATCATCCCTGCGAGACTATTTTGCTTCTGCACCCGGTTGGCAGCGGCAGCTGGCCCAACTGCGCAAAAAATGCCTGGCCGGCTATGCCGACGGTGTGATCCGGCTGCAGGATGCCACCTCGGAGGAATGCCGTGCCGCCGAAGGGCTTCTGGGCCGCCATTTCGTGCCGCCCCGGCTGCACTACAAAGTGTCGGATTTTGAAAAAGCCCTGCGGGAAAGCCGCTTTGCGGTGGCCGACCTGGCGGAATTCTGGCGGCAGCTGGACGGAGTGCCGCTGCTCTCCCACGCCCAGCAGAAGGCCGACCGCCGACAGGAAGTGCACCGCTTTTTTGCCGCAGAAGCGGCTTTGCCCCACGGTGAGGCGGCGCGCAGCTGGCTGCAGGCGATGGAAGAAGAGAAAAGCCATGGCTTCGGGGTTCTGCAGGACCGCACCGGACAGCCCGAGGCCGCCCGGTGGCTGCACTGGGTCTGCTGCACACTGGATCGTCGACAACAACATACGGAGCCGGAGGAGTTGGCCCTGTGCAGTTATGCCGTCTCCACCGACCCTCACGCCCTGGACGGGAAAAATCCGGCGGGCAGCCTGCTGCTCCACGCACTGGCGTTCTGGCAACAGGTGCCACTTCCCACCCGCGCCCGCCAGCGTCTGGCGCTGCTGCGCCGCTGCGGACTGATGCAGGACGATATCTCGGATTTTACCGTGCAGCGTGGCCTGATCCTGACAGGGGCCGACGGCCGGGAACATCCAGCCTGGGCACCATTCCGGCTGGCGGGCAAATTCTGCCTGCTCACTTCCTCCCAGCTGGCGGAGGTAAAGGGGGCGTCCAGTCCCACAGGGCGGGCGTATCTGCTGGAAAACCAGATGCTGTTCTCCTCTCTGTGCCGGCAAAGCGGGCTGCATCACCCGCTAGTCTGCACCTCCGGTCAGCTGAAGGAGGCCTCCTGGCAGCTGTTGGACCTGCTGG
>ERZ1090864.437-NODE-438-length-24026-cov-14.856577_pt1 | contig 24026 bp, 19 predicted proteins | sample MGYA00478479_ERZ1090864 | MGnify/ENA primary metagenome ERZ1090864 (study PRJEB33644, sample SAMEA5815743) | chicken gut metagenome | biome: Chicken; feature: Gastrointestinal Tract; material: Caecum | place: Ireland | collected 2019-01-01 | study: A study of the...
TTCCTGCTTTACTTCGAGATCGCTAAGGAACTTAGCGAGTTTCGCAATTACCTATATTAACTCACGAGGTCAAAAAACGTTACAAAAAATCTCCGGCGTCATTCACCGGAGATTTGTCACTCTCTGCCTGCTAATATCTGGTATGCACCTTTTCAGCGAAACACCTGAAATCCTTTAATTCAATGAACCTTCCGTCATCTAGCACCGCTTTTCCGCTCATCCTGCCAAACACCTGGTGCTGGTCCAAAGATACGATAAACGCGGAAAGTTCCGCCGCACGGTCAAGGATGGGCTCGAACTCCATCTCAAACCTTCCGTCACTGGACGTAAACGACCATGGCTTCATATAGTCCCCCTCCGGGATGTAAAAGGTCACATCATCCAGTTTATGGCCTTTTCCGTCATAAAAGAGAATGTTCTCCGTGGCTGCGGACGTATCTCCGAAACCATAGCCGATATTGAATCCAAAGGGCTTTCCTCCCACAGTTCCATTTCCCGAAGCCCAGTACCATGTATTATTATAAGTCCACACGCCGCGTCCCCAGTCCAATGTACCGTAATCTTTCTTCGGATTGAACCAGTAAGTCGCGTTGCCATAAGCCATATATCCCTCAGCGGGCATACAGTTGATCTTCTGATCATAGCAGAAAGCATTCTTCCCGGGCCGCTGTGTCGCCATAACAATACTGTTCATCCTGCGCTGTTCCAGGTCGATCTCACAGTAAAACGGCTTTCCCTGATAAAAATCCTTAAAGTCACAGGATATCATCCGTTTGCCTCTCTCCACCCTGAATTCCAGGCGCAGACGCTTATCTTTGAAAATAATATTCCCTTCCGACGATGACGCGGGCATCTGCATTTTCCCCATGGGAATGGGAGTAAGGATCGTCTCCGTATGTTCCCATTTTTCCTTAAAATTCAAAAGCGACACTGACTGGAGTCCGACATATCCACCATCTGACAGCGTGAACGCCGCGGCATGATCTTCACTCATCACAAAATAATGATCCCACTCTTTGATCCGGAATTTTGACGCTTTGATCCTGCTCCGATCATACTGCCATACCGGGGTTCTCGCCCAGCCCGGCTCCGCGATCCTGCCGGAGCTGTCCAGAAGAGGCTGCACCTCTGTCACTTCATGATTTCTCATATCTACCACTCCCCAATCGTGCAGAAATAAAAGAAAAACCCGAATCCCAACCGGGACCGGGCTTCTGTCTTTATTCTACTACGCAACCTTCTCTTTTGCAAGTGCTGCAAGTGTTGCAAATGCGTCTTTATCATTCACCGCAAGCTCAGCCAGCATCTTTCTGTTCATGTCAACGTTAGCCAGCTTCAGGCCGTGCATGAACTTGCTGTATGACAGGCCGTTCATTCTTGCCGCCGCGTTGATACGAGCGATCCAGAGCTGTCTCATCTGGCGCTTGCGCTGCTTTCTTCCCGCGTAAGCGGATGTAAGAGCTCTCATTACAGACTGCTTTGCCACTCTGTACTGTTTAGAGCGTGCTCCTCTGTATCCTTTTGCCAGTTTCAATGTTCTGTTATGTTTCTTCTTAGCGTTCATTCCGCCTTTGATTCTTGCCATTTCTTAATCCTCCTTCATCAAATAACAACTGTTCTTACAGGTATGGTAATACCTTTTTCATGCTCTTTACATTTGTTGCATCTGTGATCGTCGACTGTCTGAGATTTCTTTTTCTCTTAGTGGACTTCTTTGTTAAGATATGGCTCTTGTAAGCTTTATTTCTTTTCAGTTTCCCTGTACCTGTCTTTTTGAAGCGTTTTGCTGCCGCTCTATTTGTTTTGATCTTTGGCATGATGATTTCCTCCTTTATTGTGCTGCCTTACCGGATCTTCATCCCGGACATATATTATTTTAACGTTTCTCAGTTAAAACCATGCTCATTGCTCTCCCCTCCATCTTCGCGGGTTTCTCAACCACCGCGATGTCTGAAAGGGCCTCTGCAAAATCGTCAAGGATATGCTTGCTCTGCTGAACATGAGCCATCTCTCTTCCGCGGAAACGGAGCGTCACCTTTACCTTGTTCCCCTTTGACAAAAACTTTCTCGCATTGTTTGTTTTCGTATTCAGGTCATTGGTGTCAATGTTTGGAGAAAGGCGCACTTCTTTGATCTCGACCGTCTTCTGTTTCTTCCTCGCCTCTTTTTCTTTCCTTGTCTGCTCATACTTATACTTGCCGTAATCAATGATCTTGCAGACCGGCGGTTTAGCCGTAGGAGCGATCTTCACCAGGTCAAGCTCTGCCTCCTGAGCGATTTTCATAGCCTCGCGGGCTGACATGATACCTAACTGTTCCCCATCCGCGCCGATCAGACGGATCTCCCTGTCTCTGATCTGCTCGTTAATCATTAAATCGCTAATTGTCGTATACCTCCGTCAAATGAATTCCTTCAGGTTTCTTATGCGAAACACAAAAAAACGAGTGAATATCATATCCACCCGACAATCAATAAAACCGCGCCCTCCTAATCTGAAAGAGAACCGATACATCAATATCAGACCAATAGTCACCCGATCGTGCTATGGTGAGAGTGGATACTCTACTTTGTTTTTTGCTTCACGCAGTGAATAATCTACCACATCTCTCCCCCTCTGTCAATATTTCCCGGCAAATTTTCAGGTATTTTTTTATAGTTTTCTTACAGAACGGACCAGGGACGTTTTTTGTCCTTTTCTGCCCGCTCAGACCATGCTATAATGGGACTGTTTCGCGAATGTCCGCGCGCGGAGCGCCATTTAAACGGAACACCATTTAAGCAGATACAGCCGGACAGGCGCAGAAAGCATGAGCAGAAAGCATGAACAAACATAACTAATAATAAGGAAAGAGAGTTTGTACCTATGAAATCGAAAAATAATATATCAGAAGATAAGTTTAACAGCAAGTGGGGCTTTGTCATCTCCTGCATCGGCAGCTCTGTGGGAATGGCAAACATCTGGCTCTTCCCCTACCGGGCGGGCGAATTCGGCGGCGCTGCTTTTCTCATCCCATACATCCTGTTCGTCATCCTCATCGGGTTCACAGGTGTTATCGGAGAAATGGCTTTTGGGCGGGCCATGCAGTCCGGACCGCTGGGCGCGTTTAAAAAGGCTTTTGAAATGAAAAATTCCAGGTTCGGTTCATTCTTCGGCCTGATCCCTGTCATCGGTTCTCTCGGGATCGCGATCGGATACAGTGTCATCATCGGATGGATCCTGAAATTTCTCGCTGATTCCATCATCGGAAACATTGTAAACAAAGAGGATCCCGCCGTTGTATTCACAGAGCTTTCCCGGGATTTCGGAAGTGTTCCGTGGCATCTGCTCGGTCTGGTCCTTGTACTGATATGCATGTCATTCGGCATCTCCCGCGGGATCGAAGCCGTGAATAAGATCATGATGCCTGCTTTTTTCGTGCTTTTCCTCTTCCTTGCCGTGAGAGTTGCCTTTCTCAGCGGATCTGCTCCAGGATATTCGTATCTGTTCAAGCCGGACTGGTCGGAAATGGCAGACCCGCGTACATGGGTGTATGCCATGGGACAGGCATTCTTCTCCCTTTCTCTTGCCGGGAGCGGGACTGTCGTATACGGAAGCTATCTGAAATCCGATGTGGATGTGGTGAGCAGCGCAAGATATGTGTCCATTTTTGACACACTGGCAGCTCTTTTGTCCGGACTGGTCATCATTCCGGCCGTGTTTGCGTACGGAATGGAGCCGAACTCCGGCCCGGGACTCCTGTTTATCACGATCCCCTCCGTCATACGCAGCATTCCTTTCGGCCAGATATTTGCGGTCCTTTTCTTCCTGGCTGTATTCTTTGCAGGAGCGACCTCCCTGGTCAATCTTCTGGAAAGCCCGGTAGAAGCGCTCCAGAAAAGGCTGGGATGGTCCAGAAAAGCCTCTATTGCGGCAGTGGGCGCTGTAACTGCCGCTGCCGGCATCTTCGTGGAAGGAGACCTGTTAAGCCCATGGATGGACAGCATCTCCATCTATGTGATCCCGCTGGGGGCTCTCCTGGCCGGAATCACTATGTTCTGGATCTGCGGCAGCGCCTTTGCCCGCAACGCGGTACAGCTTGGCCGGAAACGCACCCTCGGAAAATGGTTTGAGCCAATGACAAAATATGTGTTCTGCGGTGTGGCGGTGCTGGTGTATATACTTGGAATCTTCTTCGGAGGCATCGGCTGATGAAATTTGACTTTACCGGGGAGCCTGAGAGTGAGGAAGGCGTCCGAAACAGTGAAGCAGGAATGTCGAAGACGTATTCAGAGAATGTATATGGCTGGCTTCGGCTCCGCTCCACGAGGCAAGTAAAACTGAAAAATCCGAAACTATGCTAAGAGCAGAAATTGGCAGAGGGCAACTCGCCTGCGTCTCAGACAATCCCTCTGCCAATTTCAACGCATAGTTTCGGATTTCAAGTTTTACTACGCCTCATTCCGAAGTCGCCTCAGTCAGTCACATACACTCTCTGAAAGGCTTTCCAAAATGCGCTTCGCTGTTTTCTAGGTTTGCTCAAGTCGCAGGTTTTTCCCGGCAAATACAGATTTCGAAAGAAGAAAGCGCAGCTTCACGTTATCGACTACGAGATGGCGGTCTTGTTTTGCCGTTGAAGCTCCCATTGAGTTTTACTTTGAGAATCCTGAATTTTTTAGAACTGCCGACTGGATGAACGTAGAAAACCGCCCTGTTACAAGAGCCTTTCGCGGCAGGCGGGGATGTGGCGGCGGTGACTTGGAGCGATTTGATGGAAAGACTTAAAGGAATGGAGCACGGCGTTAATCTCAAAGCGGATTCCTGAGCGTAAGCGAATCGTTCGCTTTGAAATTGTCTTTAGCCGCGCTCCATTCCTTTTATGTCTTTCCCAAATCGTGGAACCGGAACCAGAGCCACATCCCCGCCCGCCGCGAATACATCTTAAAAAGTCGGCGGTTTTAGGATGGTTTAAGTATAGGCAGTTCGACAGACAAATCCAGATTTCTACACTCGTTTCATGCACGTCACAGCCATTGACCCCGACCCGATATGACATGCTACACTCAGGGAAAGCGGTCCTTCCAGTATCTCATATCCGGGAAAACGTTCCATGATCTCCCGCTTCCACTCCTGCGCCTCTTCTTTTGCACAGGTATATGCCATGCCCAAGAGCATATCGTCTTTCACACCTGCAAACCTCTCGTTCAGGTCTTTTTCTATGGCATTTAACATCGTCTTTTTGGCTGCTTTCCATCCTCGTACCTTGGCAAATGCATCCAGCTTGTCGCCCTGGATCTGAAGGACCGGCTTTAAATTGAGCACTGTGCCGATGGCTGCTGCCGCGGGCGTGATCCTGCCGCCCTTTTTCAGATATTTCAAAGTATCTACTGTAATGTAGATGCTTGCCTGAAGCTTTTCACGTTCCAGGACTTCCTTGATCTGCGCCGCGGACATGCCCTGGTCGCGCAGCTTCATGGCATCGTAGACAGACTGTTCCTGGGTGACAGATATCCTCTGATTGTCCACCACCTGAACTCTGTCCTTATATTCTGCCGCGATGGACATTGCTGTGGAGCATGTGCTGGAAAGAGCGCTGGACATGGGAATGCACACAATCTCATCATTATCCTTGAGCACCTTTTCCCAAAGCTCCATCACATTTCCCGGGGAAGGCTGTGAAGTAGAGATGTCGGAATCCGCCCCCAGTTTCTCATAAAACTGTTCCTGTGACAAAGTGATATCCTCAAAAAACAGTTCTTCATCAATAAAAAACGGCATGGGAAGCACATAGATCCCCAGTTCTTTTCCTCTGTCCTGAGTTATGCCACTGTTACTGTCTGTAACGATCGCTACCTTATTCATCGTCCTCTCCTATTTCCGTGTGATTAAGTCTTTTCCTGTTTCTTCAAAAAATGCCGCCGCTAATTTTTAAAGCTGTGGATGGGCGCCGGTATCCTTCCCTGTCTGCTGACAAACGCCTCGCATCCGAATTCATTCACCGGCATGATCGGCGCGTATCCGAGAAGGCCTCCGAACTCCACCATCTCTCCCACATCTTTTCCGATCACCGGGATCAGGCGCACGGCCGTAGTCTTCTGGTTCACCATTCCGATCGCCATCTCATCCGCGATAATGCCCGATATCGTGCTTGCGCTTGTCTTTCCGGGGATCGCGATCATGTCAAGTCCCACGGAGCAGACACAGGTCATGGCCTCAAGCTTTTCCAGTGTAAGGGAGCCGGCCTGCACCGCGTCGATCATCCCCTGATCCTCACTGACCGGGATGAACGCGCCGCTCAGACCTCCCACATAGGAAGAAGCCATGACGCCTCCCTTTTTCACCTGATCATTTAGAAGAGCAAGGGCCGCTGTCGTTCCCGGAGCGCCCACTCTCTCCAGACCGATCTCCTCCAGGATCTCTGCCACGCTGTCGCCCACTGCCGGAGTCGGAGCCAGGGACAGATCCACGATGCCAAAGGGGATGCCGAGGCGCCGGGAAGCCTCTCCCGCAACAAGCTGTCCCACGCGGGTCACTTTGAAAGCAGTCTTTTTGATGGTCTCGCACAGCTCCTCAAATCCCTTTCCGCGCACGTTCTCCAGAGCTTTCTTCACCACGCCCGGTCCGCTGACGCCCACATTGATCACGGCGTCTCCTTCCGTCACGCCCAGAAAAGCTCCTGCCATGAACGGATTGTCATCCGGCGCGTTGCAGAAGATCACCAGCTTGGCGCAGCCAAAGGAGTCTTTCTCTTTTGTCGCCTCTGCTGTCGCCTTTATTATCTCGCCGCAGAGCCGGACCCCATCCATGTTGATTCCGGTCTTTGTAGAACCCACATTGACAGAGCTGCACACGCGTTCTGTGACGGCGAGCGCCTGAGGGATCGAACGGATCAGGTTCTCATCGCTCTTTGTCATGCTCTTTGAGATGAGCGCGGAGTAACCCCCGATAAAATTCACCCCCACTGTCTCCGCCGCCCGGTCAAGCGTCTTTGCGACAGACACAAAATCTTCCGGATTTTTGCAGGCCGCTCCGCCCACCAGTGAAATGGGTGTCACCGAGATCCTTTTGTTCACGATCGGGATCCCGAATTCCCTCTCGATATCCTGTCCCGCGCAGACCAGGTCCTTTGCCGTCTTTGTGATCTTGTCGTAGATCCTGCGGTTCAGTTCATCCAAGTCAGAATCAATACAGTCGAGAAGGCTGATACCCAGAGTGATAGTTCTCACATCCAGGTTCTCGTGCTCGATCATTTTATTTGTCTCTGACACTTCATACATATTGATCATATCTGTATCCTCACAATCTCTTCACCCTACAGTCTGTGCATTTTCTCAAATATCTCTTCCCTCTGGCACCGGATGCTCACGCCGATCTCCCCGCCGAGCTTCTCCATCTCATCACACAGGACTGTAAAATCTTTCTTAAGATCCGTCACATCCGTGATCACCATCATGTTAAAGTATCCCTGGACGATCGTCTGTGAGATATCAAGGATATTGATCCCATTTTCCGCAAGGTAAGTACATACCCTTGCCACGATCCCCACTGTATCCTTCCCGAGCACTGTCACAATACACTTTTTCATTTCCATCCTCCTTGATCACACCATTATGATATCCGAAACAGTATCCCTGCTGGCGACAAACATATCCAGGTCTTCGCCGCGGTATTCCGTATCCGATAGCGTGACTTCCAGCTTGACCGTCTCATAGGCCAGCTTTGCATAGTTATTTTCTTTGCTCAAATGTCCGAGGACAATGTGCTTCAAATTATCATGTAGTATATCACAAAGCAGCCGCCCTGACAATTCATTTGACAAATGCCCTTTATCTCCCAGGATACGCTGTTTTAAATGGTAAGGATACCCCCCTACCTCCAGCATGTGGATGTCGTGGTTTGCTTCCAGCAGCACCGCGTCCAGGTTTTTCAGATGCTCCACCGTATATTCATCATATTTCCCAAGATCCGTCGCCACCGCCACAGATTTTCCGCCGCTCTCCAGCCGGTAGCCCGACGGCTCGTTGGCGTCGTGGGAGATCGCAAACGGATTCACCGTCACATCCCCTAAGACAAATGGTTCATCTGTATGTATCGGATGCAAAAGTCCTTCCGGCATTTTCCCCAGTGCCGAATAACTCAGGATCCCTTCTATGGTCCCCAAAGTCGCGTACACCGGGATCTCATATTTCCGGCTGAATACGCCCAGCCCCTGGATATGGTCCGAGTGTTCGTGAGTGATGAGGATCCCATCCAGCTCCTCTCCCTTGATCTCCAGCTCTCTTAAGCCTTCCTCGATCCTTTTCTTGCTGATCCCTGTATCTACGAGGAGATGCGTATTGTCGCTCCCCACATAAATACAGTTGCCGCTGCTCCCGCTGGCAATGCTGCACATTCTCATAAGCCTAATCTCTCTCCTATTTGTCTCTTTGTATCTTCAAAATCCCCGCTGTTGTCTATAACAGCAGTACTCGCCGAGCGGAAGCGCTCTTCGTCCGGCTGGGCCGCGATCATCCGCGTGATCCTTTCGTCCGTATAGCCTCTGGAAGCTTTCAGCCTCTCCCGACGCACTTTTTCTTCCGCATAAATATACCAGAGGTCATCGCACAGTTCTCTCCCCACATCCGGAAGCAGCGCCGCTTCCACAATATAGAGTTGCACTCCCTGCGCTCGTTTCTGCTCAACATCCCTGCTCACCTGACGGACGACTTCCGGATGGACGATCCCATTCAGCGCCTGAAGCTGCCGTTCATCTGAGAAGACGATACGAGAAAGCGCCGCCCGGTCCAGTTCTCCTCCCGCACCGACTACGGCCTCACCAAAATGTTCCACGATCCGTCTGAAACAGGATGTCCCTTTTCGCTGGAGCGCTTTTGCTGTCTCATCCATCTGACACACCCGGGCTCCATACGCCTCTTTCAAATACCGGAGCACTTCGCTCTTTCCTGAGCCCACCCCTCCGGTGATGCCAATCACCCGCAATACAGTCTCTCCCTCTGGTTTATTTTGCTTCATACCAGTTTTCCCCGGCATGCATGTCCACGATCAGGAGGACAGACAGATCCGCCGCGTGTTCCATCTTGTCTTTCAGGATGGTCTTCACTTCTTCTATCTCAGACTCCTCCGCCTCGATCAGCAGTTCGTCATGCACCTGGAGGATCAGACGAGATTTCATGTTCCGTTTCTTCAGCTCATCATTGACCCCGATCATGGCGATTTTGATAATATCAGCGGCTGTCCCCTGGATCGGCGCGTTCATTGCCACCCTCTCCCCGAAATTCCTCTGCATGAAATTGCTGGATTTCAGTTCCGGTACCGGTCTCCTGCGCCCGTACAGGGTGACCGCGTATCCTTTTTCCCGGGCGTGCGCCACCGAATCATCCAGAAACTTCTTGATCCCGGGATAGGTATCGAAATAATTCTCAATATACTGTGCCGCTTCCTTCCGTGTGATACTCAGATCCTGGCTCAGACCGAAAGAACTGATCCCATACACAATGCCGAAGTTTACGGCCTTGGCGTTCCGGCGCTGGAGATCCGTCACCTCGTCAAAAGGAGTGTGGAACACCTGGGACGCGGTCATCCTGTGAATGTCCCGCGCCTCCCGGTATGCCCGGATGAGCTGCTCGTCGCCGGAACAGTGCGCCAGTATCCGCAGCTCGATCTGTGAGTAATCCGCATCTACAAATACATATCCTTCTTCCGGGACAAATACTTTCCGGATAAGCCGTCCCAGCTCCATGCGCACCGGAATATTCTGAAGGTTCGGCTCCGTGCTGCTCAGGCGCCCTGTAGCTGTGACCGTCTGATTAAACTTCCCATGGATACGCCCATCTTTTCCTATATATACCGCAAGCCCATCCGCGTAGGTAGATTTCAGCTTGGCAAGCTGCCGGTATTCCAGTATCTTTGCCACGATCGGATAATCCGGGGCCAGTTTGTCCAGCACATCAGCAGCCGTAGAGTACCCTGTCTTTGTCTTTTTTGCATGGGGCATTTCCAGCTTCTCAAACAGGATCACGCCGAGCTGCTTGGGGGAATTGATGTTGAACTCTTCCCCTGCCAGATCATAGATCTCTTTCTCCAGTTCCACGATCCTTGAGCCAAGCTGATCCCCATAGATTTTCAGCGCTTCCGCCTCCACTTTTACTCCTGCCTGCTCCATGTCAAACAGTGTAAACACAAGAGGCATCTCAATATCGAAAAAGAGCCTGTCCATGCCCTCTTCTCTCAGCTTTGCTTCCAGGACAGGGGCAGCCGCGCAGGCGGTATAAGCCTGGTAGCACGCTTTGGCCGCGTCGTCTGCTTTCTCATCGATCAGAAGATTCAGGTGTTCCCTTGCCACATCCTCATAGGCGTAATCGCTCTTCAGCGGATTCAGAAGATACGCCGCCACGATCACGTCAAAGCTGTTCTCTCTCCCCGCCTCCGGAAGACAGCCCAGGAATTCTTTCAGACCGCACATCGCGAAACGCTTTGCCGAGCCTGCCAGAGCGGAAAGTTTTCCAAGGAGGAACTCCATATCCGTATCCATATCACATGGGATCGAACAGATCTTGTCCTTTCCATAGGCAAGGGCAATCCTGCCGAAACCGGACGGATGCGCAAAAAGGGGAAGTACATTTCCCTGATCTTTTGAGACCGCAGCGCCCACACATTCCGCCTGCCCGGCCTCCGCAAATATCCGCTCGATTTCATCCCTGTCCGTAACCTCGCGGAACGCCTTCTCTATCTCGTTTGCCGAAGCCTCCACATCAAAGCGGCTCAGCATGTTCTTGAACTGCAGTCTCTGGAAAAGCTCATGGGCTTCTTTTGTATACATATCGCCATGCCGCGCTTTGTCAATGTCAAAGTCAATGCCGGCATGAGTGTCAATGGTTGCCAGCACCTTGCTCAACTTAGCCTGCTCCCAGTATTCCTGCAGATTCTTGCTGGCGCGCGGCGGTTTCAGCTCATCCGCGTGCTCGTATGCATTTTCGATCGTATGGTACTCCTGGATGATCTTTGTGGCAGTCTTCTCCCCCACTCCCGGGACGCCGGGTATATTGTCAGACGCATCGCCCATGAGGGCTTTCACATCGATAAATTCTTTCGGAGTAACACCGTACTTTTCTTTTACATCCCCGGCATTATAGTCCTCCACTTCCGTCTTCCCCTGCTTTGTCTTCGGTATCCGGATCTTTACATGCTCTGTGGCAAGCTGAAGGGTGTCCCTGTCTCCTGATATGATGGAAACGTCCATGCCCTCCTCCTCGCACATACACGAGATCGTGCCCAGAAGATCATCCGCTTCCAGCCCCGCCTTCTCGATGATCTCGATGTTCATCGCGCGGAGGACGTCCTTGATCACAGGCATCTGCTGCCGCAGCTCCTCTGCCATAGGCTTTCTCGTGCCCTTGTAGTCCGCATACATCTCATGCCGGAACGTGGGAGCGTGTACGTCGAATGTCACTGTCAGGTATTCCGGCTGCTCCTCATCCAGGATCTTGAACATGATATTCAGGAACCCATATATCGCGTTCGTGTGCAGCCCTTCCGAATTCGTCAGGTCAGGAACTCCATAAAACGCCCTGTTTAAAATGCTGTGTCCGTCTATCAGTACGATTTTTTCTCTCATCAGATCCGCCTCCATCTATGACCATTACTAAAGTATACACTAAAAACCTCCTTTTTAAAAGATTGTTTTTATGGTATAATGGCCCACAGCCTGAAAAGCAAATGCTGTGGCAATACTGACCAAAGGAGAATCTGAATAATGGATGGAATTATTTTTGATATCGATGGGACGCTGTGGGATTCCACTGATTCTGTGGCAGCCTCGTGGAACCGGGCGATCCGCGAAAACACTTCCCTTGACCTTACGATAGACGCCGATATCTTAAGCGGGCTGTTCGGCAAGACAATGACCGAGATCGGCAGCTCCCTCTTTCCTGACTATCCGGAAGAAGAGCGGGCAAGGATCCTGGACATCTGCTTTCGTTATGAAAACGACTATCTGAAAGACCATCCTGGCGTTGTTTATGACGGTGTTGCTGACACGATCCGAAAACTTCATGAGAAGTACCCTCTCTTCATCGTGAGCAACTGCCAGCTTGGATATATTGAGGTCACGATGAAAGACGCGGGCATTGGGCCTTATATCAAAGACCACCTCTGTTTTGGAGAAACGCAGGTTTCCAAAGGAGAAACACTTCTGATGCTGATGGAGCGAAATGCCCTGAGGTCTCCAGTATATGTGGGAGACACCCAGGGAGACGCGGACGCCTGCAGATACGCCGGGATTCCTTTCATATTCGCGGAATATGGTTTCGGCGATGTGCCGGATGCCCGGACACGCATCAGAACATTTCCCGAACTGTGCCGGCTCTTCCTGTGAGCCCTGAGTCCTTCCTGACCCGGACATCTATTATATAATGCTTATTTACAGCATAATGCTTATCCACAAAAAAACACCTGACGGAACTGTCTTGGCAGATATCCATCGGGGAAGTTCGTCCCCGGTGTATATTGCTGAAATTCCGTCAGGCATTTTTATATGCATCTTATTTCTATTCTATATCAAGTATCTAATGATTATCCAAATTTCTGTTTCTCATCTTATATCTTTTATCTGTGATCTTCCGGATCGGCTGCCCGCCTTGCAGATTTTTTCCTTGCCAGGACCAACGATGCGGTGATCAGCACGATCACAGAACCGCTTATCAACACGATCCACAGGACTGCATTTGCAGAATCCCCTGTTTTTGGAGATTTCGTCACCGTACCGCTGTCTGCGCTGCCCTGCCCTCCGGCAGAGACTGCCTGCACTGATACAGGAGGATTCGTCACTTCTGTATTGGTCACTGTCTGCTCCTGATTTTGTCCTGAGCCGGAGGAGACCGTTGACTGAACATTTTCAGACGGATCGGTTTCCGCCGGTGTCCCTGGCAGTGTATTGTTGGCTGGCGGTGTGCTTCCGGCTCCCGGCATTGTCTCCGCAGCAGAATTCCCTGCTGATGTATCTCCGCCTGTTACCGGTGTCTCAGGGGTCGTCCCTCCAGTGGGTGTATCCGCGCCTGTTGACGGCGTCTCAGGAACCGGCTCCTCTGCCGGTGTACCCGCGCCTGTTGACGGCGTCTCAGGAACCGGCTCCTCTGCCGGTGTATCCACGCCTGTTGACGGTGTCTCAGGGACCGGCTCCTCTGCCGGTGTATCCACGCCTGTTGACGGTGTCTCAGGGACCGGTTCCTCTGCCGATGTGTCTCCGCCTGTTGACGGTGTCTCAGGGGCCGGTTCCTCAGGCACAACATTTGCTTCCGGATAATCTTTGCTTCCGCCCAGAGTATCCAGGTTCCATGCATGCGCCGCCGCTTTCTCGCCCCAGTATGGGTCGGAAGCATATCTTACATTGATTCCGCCGCCTTTGCTGCCCAGGTATTCACCGTTATTTCTCCAGTCCAAAGGATCCAGATACCCTCCTGCCATCCAGTTTGCCATGAAATCACGGATGCAGGCATCGATGCTGGCAAAAGAATCCGCATTTTCTGTCGCGCTGTCTGCGGCATTAAGCCCGAAAATATTATTTTTCGTCAGACAGATATTGCTCCTTCCCCAACCACTCTCATTGACCGCGATACCGAGAGACAAAAGCGCATTGACAGAATATGTATTCTGGTAATCCACAAAACTATTTCCTGTCCCTGTCAGCTTGGAAGATCCCGGATCGATCCCCGCGTTTGTCATCGCCGTATTCAGGATGCTGTCCAGTTCTCCCGCGCTGTACGCAGTAGACGTTGTCATCTTCAGAAACTGAAAATAATTGTAAAACGGATTTCCTGCGTTTACCGCTGAAGCCCCATTGGCGCTGTTCTGGTAATCCGAAAGCATCGTACTGTAATCGGTATAGAAATAATGACCGTCATAGCTGAAATACTTCACGCCCTCACTCATGTAAGGCGGAGCCGGACCGTTGTTTATAGAAGACGACGGCGCATTATTCAGGTTCTGCGAGATATAGTGATACAGTTTCCCGCCTGACACCTGATAGTAACTCACGTTGTTCGCCACCGTATTATAGTCTACAAGCTGTACGTCCGAAGCGTTTACAGTCCCTGTAACGCCGGAGATCATAAACCGGATCCTGCCGTCCGAAGTGGTGCCCAGGTACGCCGCATCCGCGCCGTAAGCGCCATTCGTATAACCGGTCCCGCCGTTTATCTCGTCCGTGTAGTATGTGACAGCGCTTCCGTTTTTATTAAAGTTGACCACCTGCATGCTGGCCATGCGAAGCGCAAATGTGGAAATCCTGCTGGTCTCCGCGCTGTTTACTATGCCGTCCGTGTCTTCGATCTCGTAGATAGTCCCATCTTCATCCATTGCTGTTACTTCTTCAAGACGCTGGACGTTTTCGTCCTGAAGTTCCGATACCGAAGCGTCTGTCTCCCCCTCTGCTCCGGCTGCCACGCTCGTCATCCCCGGCAGTACAGTCAGCACCATGGATAGTGCGAGCGCGCATATCAGTAATTTATTTTTTCTCATCTGTTGTATACTTCCCTCCTTCACCTTATTAATTATTTATGGATATAGATACTGATACAAATTAACCATAACATTTCCTTCCAAAAATGGCAAGGATAATTTTTCTTGCATTGCATACTTGTATACAATACGCCCCTTCGATGCCCCCATTCCCATGCTCATGCATGAAAAAATCCCAGAAACACTGACGTTTCCGGGACTTCATAATTTTTTAATGCGGATGGTGGGACTTGAACCCACACGAGGTCACCCCCGCAAGATTTTGAGTCTTGTGCGTCTGCCATTCCGCCACATCCGCTTATTCGGCTTCCACTGGAAGCCAAATCTGATTATATCACCCACCAAAACTCATTGCAACATTTTTTTACTCTGTTATCAGCTTTTTTCCGATCTCAAAACAATCAAATGTGGCAAAATAGTCTGACGGACGCTCTGCTCTTCGTATCAGCTGTACGCTGCCATCCTCTCTCAGGAGCAGCTCCGCTGATTTCAGTTTTCCGTTATAATTATAGCCCATTGCAAATCCATGCGCTCCTGTATCATGGAGCACGAGATAATCCCCGGTCTCGATCTCAGGCAGCATCCTGTCAATGGCAAACTTGTCATTGTTTTCACAAAGAGAGCCGGTCACATCATATTTATGATCGCAGGGCGCGTCTTCTTTTCCGAGCACTGTGATGTGATGGTAGGCGCCGTACATCGCAGGCCGCATCAGGTTGACCGCGCACGCGTCCACACCGATATAGTCCTTGTGGGTATGCTTCTCATGGATCGCTTTTGTCACAAGGCAGCCGTAGGGTCCCATCATATAGCGTCCAAGCTCCGTGTAAATCTCCACATCATCCATTCCTGCGGGGACGAGCACTTCTTCATACACCTTTCTTACGCCTTCACCGATGGCGCGGATATCATTGGGCTCCTGATCCGGTCTGTATGGGATTCCGATCCCGCCGGAGAGATTGATGAACTTGATGTGCACGCCCGCCTCTTTTGAAAGCCTTACCGCCTCCTCAAAGAGCACCTTCGCCAACATGGGGTAATAATCATTGGTCACCGTATTGCTGGCAAGAAACGCATGCAGTCCGAACTCCCTGGCGCCCTTGCTCTTTAAGATCTTATACGCCTCAAGGATCTGCTCCGTGGTCATGCCGTACTTGGCATCTCCCGGATTGTCCATGATATCATTGCTGATCTTGAACAGGCCGCCCGGATTATACCTGCAGCTGATCGTCTCCGGGATATAGCCGATGGTCTTCTCGAGGAAATCAATATGCGTGATATCATCCAGATTGATGATGGCTCCCAGTTTTTCTGCCAGGGCAAAATCCTCTGCCGGAGTGTCATTGGAAGAAAACATGATATCTTCGCCCCTGATATCCAGGGCGTCCGAAAGCATGAGCTCCGTGTAGGAAGAGCAGTCACAGCCGCATCCATACTCTTTCAGGATCTGAATCAGGAAGGGATTCGGCGTTGCTTTTACAGCGAAATATTCCTTATACCCCTTGTTCCAGGAAAACGCCTCCTTTAATGCCTTTACATTTTCCCGGATCCCTTTCTCATCATAGAGATGAAACGGCGTTGGATATGTCTTTGCGATCTCTCCGGCCTGTTCCTTTGTCACAAACGGTTTTTTATTCATTTTCTGTTTCTCCTTTTCGTATTTTTATCAGTTCGATCTCATTTGCCAGCGCGCTCTTAAACAGCCTGACAAAATTTTTCTGTCCGGAGTACAGACAAGTGTTCATACTGCCCGGTCCGTACTCTCCGGACAATACATATCTGGAATCCGTGATCAGCCCGATCTGGCTGTCCTTTTCCTCAGTCACATAGACGACCGCTCCTTCCAGGGCAAACGGCCGGTCCGTTATAAGGACGATCTTCCTCCCCTTTTCCCTCAAAACAGACAGGATCTCTCTCATCTGTTCAAGACAGTCAGCCGAACAGGAGAGATAAACTCTTTCCTCTGCCTTCTCCAGGAGATTGTGTATCCGGTCCCGGATATTATCTTCTCCGTCCACGGTAATATACCCATCTTCCTCGGATTCTTCCCGCGGCAGGTTCTTACAGAGCCAGCGCTGTTCCTCCTCCATCCTGCGGATACGGTTCCCGCAGAACTCTTCCGGAGGGACCGGGATGTATTTTTTAGCCGACTCTTCCACCAGATATGCTGCTCCCTTTTCCACAAGAGCCGCAAGAGATGTATACGCGTTGGACCGGGATATCCGTGTATTCCTGGCAATCTCATACCCGGTCTGTTTTCCCCGCGCGAGGAGCTGCTCATAGACAAGCGCCTCCTGGCGGGAGAGCCCAAAATGCATCAGATACTCAGATGCCCTGCTATCCTCCATATTCTACCTCTTTCAATTATTAGTAGTTCTTTTCAGGAACACTATATTACAGTTCAATCGTACTGTCAACAATTATTTTGATCGGCGCCGTGAGAATATTTCGCAAAACCCCCGCGAAAAATGGCTCCTGCCACTCTCCGCGGGGTAAATATTTCTCTGTATTATTTTCTCTGTGTACCGCTTTATTCTACTGTCGCGATCCTCATCATATTGCTGGCAGCGCTGCGCTCCTGCTTTACATTCGGAGAAGGGATACCCGCTGTGAGAACGACCACATCGCCGATCTCCACATACTGTTTCACCTTTGCCAGTTCGATCGCTCCGTCACAGATATCATCCGTTGTGTCAAACTCTCTGGACTTGATCGGGACCACACCCCAGTAGATGGACATCCTCCTTAGAGTCCTCTCATTCGGAGTCACCCCGAGGATAAGCTGTCTCGGTCTCAGATTGGATACCACTCTTGCCGTAGCTCCCGATACAGACGGTGTGATAATACATTTTGCATTCAGGTTCGCCGCAGCCAGCACTGATGAATATCCAACAGCGCTGTCCAGTCCCTTCTTCAGGTGACAGCCTGTCTTGTCCAGCATAGTTTCATAATCCAGGTGCTGTTCTGTGCTCTCAATAATATGCACCATCATCTGAAGAGCTTCCAGAGGGTATTTTCCCTGTGCCGTCTCTCCGGAGAGCATCACCGCATCTGTACCGTCATAAACCGCATTAGCCACGTCGGTCACCTCTGCCCTCGTAGGACGAGGATTACGCATCATGGAATCCAGCATCTGTGTCGCTGTGATAACAGTCTTAAAATTACTGTTGCACTTCTGGATCAGCATTTTCTGCAGATAGGGCACTTCCTCTGCCGGGATCTCCACACCGAGATCCCCGCGGGCCACCATGATGCCGTCCGCCGCGCGGATGATCTCATCGATATTCTTAATGCCTTCCGCATTCTCTATCTTTGCGATGATCGGGATAAAAGGAGCCCCAAGCTCTTTCAGATACGCCTTGATCTCCAGCACGCATTCCGCGTTTCTCACAAAAGAAGCCGCGATAAAATCAATCCCCTGCTCCACGCCGAAACGGATGTCATCCTTGTCCTTCTCTGTGATAGCAGGCAGCCTGACTGCCACGTTCGGCACGTTCACGCCTTTTTTCTCACCCAGCTCGCCGCCGTTTACGACTTCACAGATAATGTCTCTGTCTGTTTTCCCGACTACCTTCAGCTCGATCAGGCCATCATCGATGAGGATCACCTTTCCGGTGTCCACATCCTCTACAAGCCCTTCATATGTGATAGACACTTTATTTTTGTCTCCCACGATCTCATCCACTGTGAGAGTAAACTGATCGCCCGCCTGGAGCATGATCTTTTTGCCGTCCTTGAGCACACCTGTACGGATCTCCGGTCCCTTTGTATCCAGAAGGATCGCTGTATCGGTATGCAGCTCCGCTCTCAGCTCCTTGAGAAGATCCATCCTTCCCTTCTGTTCCTCATGATCACCGTGGGAAAAATTAAAACGAGCGACATCCATGCCGTTTTCTATGAGCTTTCTCATAAGTTCCCTGTCATTTGTATTTGGCCCCATGGTACATACTACTTTTGTCTTCTTCAATTCTGATACTCTCCTTTTGAATTAATATATAAAAGCAGATGCGTATTGCGACTGCTTTATCACCTCTGTCAAAAAGCGCCTCACCGGCCTCTGCCTACTTTACATGCTCATGCGTAAACAGGTGGTCCTGGCAGTACTCATAATTCCCATTGCACTTGGAGCAGAAACGGAACTCCAGGCAGGGATCGTCAAGCTCTGTCCTGCCGCACACCGCGCACCGGTGCTTCGCCCCATTGGAGTACTGCATATGCGGCGCGGACTGCTGCCTGAATCTGGCCTTGCGCGCCCTCTCCTTCGGCGAGTACCTCTTCAGATTCCTGGTCGACAGGAAGAAGATCACAAAGTTCAGAAGCGATGCCCCGATGGCCACGCGTGTGACGGCTCCCCGGCTGACAAAATAATACAGCGCCATCGCCGCATAGACAAGGGCCATCCATTTCATCTTGATGGGCAGGATAAAATACAGGTACACTTCCATCTCAGGATAGATTGCGGCAAATGCCAGGAAGATGGACATGGTGATGTAGTTCGTACTGATCAGGCCGACCGACGAAAGGGAAATCTCCATGCCGAATCCGAAATAATATACCGCATAAAAGATAAAGACTGCCAGCACAGTAAAAAAAAGCCCGGAAAAAATGTATACATTATACCGGAACGTCCCCCAGGTCCGCTCCAATGCAGTTCCCAGTGAATAGTACAGCAGCACAAGGAACAGAAGGGAGATAGGCTGCGTTGTCGGCGGGATGAGCACCCATGAGATGACCCGCCAGACCTGCCCTCTTACGATCAGAGCCGGTTCCAGAGTGAGCCACCCCAGCAGCTCAGGCATCAACAACACGACCGCAAAGCCTATGACATAGCCTGCCAGAAGGTAGACCGTCAGATTTGGTATTGCAAAACGTCCCAGTTTCCTCTCTAATTTATCCAGCCAGTTCAAGTCTTTTTACTCCTTATTCTATCTTTTTCCAATTGATAATAATCGATACAATTGTAACGTCCGTCTATCCGTTTGTCAAATACATGTTGCTCCTTTTCATAGGTTTTACACCATCTTTATATAAATTAGCTATAATAATAGGTATTATTTTGAAAACCCGCATAATAATAACAATTGTATTTTTAAAATGCATGTCGTATAATGTAAATTGTTGCACAATGCGAAAATGCATTAAATAAGAAAGAACTCATATAAATTTTAGTACAAAAGATTGGAGATTATACAATGAGTCTGAAAGAATTACATACTCTTGGGATCGATATCGGTTCCACTACAGTCAAAATTGCGATTCTGGATGAAGAAAATGAAGTACTCTTCTCCGATTATGAACGACATTTTGCCAATATCCAGGAAACTCTTTCCGACCTTTTAGGCCGGGCACTTTACAAACTCGGACCCATCCAGGTCTCTCCGGTCATCACCGGAAGCGGCGGCCTGACCCTGGCGAAGCATCTGGGCGTACCCTTTGTCCAGGAGGTCATCGCAGTGTCCACTGCGCTCCAGGACTATGCTCCGCAGACAGACGTTGCCATTGAGCTGGGTGGGGAGGATGCCAAGATCATTTATTTTGAAGGCGGAAATGTAGAGCAGCGTATGAACGGAGTCTGTGCCGGAGGTACAGGTTCCTTTATCGACCAGATGGCTTCCCTCCTCCAGACGGACGCCTCCGGTCTGAATAAATACGCGAAGGACTATAAAGCTCTCTATTCCATCGCGGCTCGCTGCGGTGTGTTCGCAAAATCAGACATCCAGCCCCTCATCAACGACGGAGCTTCCAAAGAAGACCTTGCCGCGTCCATTTTCCAGGCAGTAGTCAACCAGACGATCAGCGGTCTCGCCTGCGGCAAACCGATCCGGGGACATGTTGCGTTCCTTGGAGGGCCGCTCCACTTCCTCTCAGAATTGAGGGGGGCGTTCATCCGGACACTGAAGCTGGACGATGAACACATCATCGCGCCGAACCACTCTCATCTGTTCGCGGCCATCGGTTCCGCGCTGAATTCAAAGAAAGACAGCCCGGTGGCGCTTCGGGAGCTCCAGAACCGTCTGGAGAACCGGATCAAAATGGAAATCGAGGTGGAACGCCTTGAACCTCTCTTTGCAACAACTAAAGAATTTGAAGAGTTCACAGAGCGCCACGCAAAGCACCAGGTACCGGTAAAGGATCTTGCGACTTACAGTGGGAAAGCCTTCCTCGGCATTGACGCAGGATCCACCACAACAAAGGCAGCTCTGGTAGGTGAGGACGGAACGCTTCTGTACTCCTTCTACCATAACAACGACGGAGATCCGCTGGGAACGACCATCGGCGCGATCAAGGATATCTATGCCCAGCTTCCAGAAGGCGTTGAGATTGTCCATTCCTGCTCCACCGGCTACGGCGAGGCGCTCATCAAGGCAGCCCTCATGCTGGATGAAGGTGAAGTAGAGACTGTGGCGCACTATTATGCCGCCGCTTTCTTTGAACCGGATGTGGACTGCATCCTGGACATCGGCGGCCAGGATATGAAATGTATTAAGATCAAAAACCAGACCGTGGACAGCGTGCAGCTCAACGAGGCATGTTCCTCGGGATGCGGGTCCTTCATCGAGACATTTGCGAAATCTCTGAATTACACAGTGGAAGAGTTTGCCCATGAAGCGCTCTATGCGCAGAATCCCATTGACCTGGGCACCCGCTGTACAGTATTTATGAACTCAAAGGTAAAGCAGGCGCAGAAGGAAGGCGCCGCCGTTGCGGATATCTCCGCCGGGCTGGCCTACTCTGTCATTAAAAATGCCCTGTTCAAGGTCATCAAGGTGTCAAGCGCTTCCGAGCTTGGGAATCATATCGTAGTGCAGGGCGGTACGTTTTATAACAATGCGGTCTTAAGGAGTTTTGAGAAGATCGCGGACTGCGAGGCGATCCGCCCGGACATCGCGGGTATCATGGGCGCGTTCGGCGCTGCCCTGATCGCCAGAGAACGGTACACCGAATGCGAGGGCACGACCATGCTCTCCATCGAGGACATTAAAAGCCTGGAATACTCCACCACCATGACAAAATGCCGGGCCTGTACCAATACCTGTCGTCTGACTGTCAATCATTTCAGCGGAGGACGTAAGTTTATCACCGGAAACCGGTGCGAACGCGGACTTGGCAAGGAGAAACCCAAGAACGCAATGCCCAACCTGTTCGATTATAAGTTCCACCGCTACTTTGATTACGAGCCGCTCCCGGAGGAGGAGGCAAAACGCGGCGTCATCGGTATCCCGCGCGTGCTGAACATGTATGAGAACTATCCGTTCTGGTTTACATTTTTCACGAAATTAGGTTTTCGGGTGGTGCTCTCTCCGGCTTCCACAAGGAAGATCTACGAGCTGGGTATTGAGTCCATCCCGAGTGAATCCGAGTGCTATCCGGCGAAGCTGGCTCATGGGCATGTACAGTGGCTGGTCAATAAAGGCATCAAACACATCTTCTATCCGTCCGTTCCGTATGAACGGAATGAATTTGAAGACGCAAACAATCACTACAACTGCCCCATCGTCACCTCCTACCCGGAGAACATCAAAAACAACATGGACTCTATCGTACACGGAGAGGTAGACTTCATCCATCCGTTCCTGTCATTGCAGAGCGAGGAGACCATCTCCTACCGCCTGGTCGAAGAGCTGGGTAAGAAATTCTCTCTGTCCGAAAGCGAGATCAGAGCCGCTGTTCACGATGCATGGAACGAGCTGGCAGCCTGCCGGGAGGATATGCGCAAGAAAGGCGAGGAAACGATCAGGTTCTTAAACGAGACAGGGAACCGGGGTATCGTCCTTGCAGGACGCCCTTACCACATTGATCCTGAAGTACACCACGGACTTCCGGAGATGATCAACTCCTACAATATCGCGGTGCTGACGGAGGATTCCGTCTCCCATCTGCACCAGGTGGAACGTCCTCTGAATGTAATGGACCAGTGGATGTATCATTCCAGATTATACGCCGCGGCAAACTATGTAAAGACAACGGAGAATCTGGATCTGATCCAGCTCAACTCCTTCGGCTGCGGACTGGATGCAGTGACCACGGATCAGGTGGCAGAGATCCTGACCAATTCTGATAAGATCTACACCACGCTGAAGATCGACGAGGTCAATAACCTGGGGGCAGCACGAATCCGCGTCCGCTCTCTTCTCGCCGCTATCCGCGTGCGTGAGCAGAAAAAGGAGGACCGGACCATACAGCCTGCTTCCATTGAGAAAGTACCGTTCACAAAAGAGATGCGCAAGACTCATACCATCCTCTGCCCGCAGATGTCGCCCATGCACTTTGAGCTCCTGGAGCCTGCATTCCGGGCTTCCGGATACAAGCTTGAGGTACTTCCGAACGACAACAGACAGGCAGTGGATATGGGGCTGAAATATGTAAATAACGACGCCTGCTATCCTTCTCTCATCGTTGTGGGACAGATCATGGACGCCATCCTGTCCGGCCAGTACGACACGGATCATCTTGCCGTCATCATCAGCCAGACCGGCGGAGGGTGCCGCGCGTCCAACTACATCGGATTTATCCGCCGCGCCCTGCACAAATCCGGATATGGGCATATCCCGGTCATCTCCATTAACCTGAGCGGCCTTGAGGGAAATCCGGGATTTAAGATCACGCTCCCGCTGGCAGTCCGCATCGCGTATGCGGCAGTGTTCGGAGACGTCTTCATGAAATGCGTCTATCGGATGCGCCCCTACGAAGCAGTGCCCGGCACAACAAACGCCACACACCGCAAATGGGTGAAGGTAGTCCAGGAATTTGTGTCAAAGGGATATCCGTCACGCCGCAGATTCAAAAAGCTGTGCCGTGATATCATCAATGACTTTGACAATATGGAAGTGCTCAACATTAAGAAGCCCCGGGTGGGCGTGGTCGGCGAGATCCTGGTCAAGTTCCTCCCGGCGGCCAACAACCATCTGGTGGATCTTCTGGAAGCTGAGGGCGCCGAGGCGGTAGTTCCCGATTTGATCGACTTCATGCAGTACTGCTTCTACAACCAGAACTTTAAGGTGTCCCACCTTGGGTTTAAAAAGTCAAAGGCACTGATCGGAAACCTGGGCATCAAAGCGGTGGAATGGCTGCGAGGTCCTGCGTCAAAAGCTTTTGCCGACAGTAAGCATTTTGATCCTCCGGCACATATCGAGGATCTGGCGAAAATGGCGTCCGAGATTGTTTCCATCGGAAACCAGACCGGTGAGGGATGGTTCCTGACCGGAGAAATGCTGGAGCTGATCCACAGCGGCGCAGTCAATATCGTGTGTACGCAGCCCTTCGCCTGCCTTCCGAACCATGTGGTCGGAAAAGGCGTTATCAAGGAGCTGCGGAGGCTGCATCCCAAGTCCAATGTGGTGGCGATCGATTTCGATCCGGGCGCGAGTGAAGTCAACCAGCTCAACAGGATCAAGCTTATGCTTTCCACAGCGTTTAAAAATATGGAAGCGCAGAATTAAATCCAAATATTTACATACAAAAAGGGGCTGTCGCATCAATAATTGAACTGCTCCCTGTCAAGTAGACAGATGAAAAAATAAAATTTTTCTATCTC
>ERZ1090864.442-NODE-444-length-23864-cov-27.296107_pt1 | contig 23864 bp, 26 predicted proteins | sample MGYA00478479_ERZ1090864 | MGnify/ENA primary metagenome ERZ1090864 (study PRJEB33644, sample SAMEA5815743) | chicken gut metagenome | biome: Chicken; feature: Gastrointestinal Tract; material: Caecum | place: Ireland | collected 2019-01-01 | study: A study of the...
GGCGGCGCCGGTGCGCCCCGGTTTTTCAGTTTTTGCTGGGGGCGCTGGGGGCCCGGGGGGGGGGGTGGCCGGGGGGGGTCGGCCCGGCGGTTTTAACAACACACCCACACGCCTCGCTCTCACTACGGTGATTCTTGAGGACATTAAAGGGTATTTGGGAGGAACTAATATGAACGATTTGATTTCTGGTTTTGAAAACAGTGCCTTGGATAGCACTATAGACTTATCAATGGATGTTCTTGAAATAAGTATAGATGAATTATGTAAAAATGATATTGTTAAAAATATACCAATTATCAAAACTATTGTTACTGGTTATATAGTAGGAGCAGCAATATATGAACGACATTTAATGAAAAATACTTTACGATTTATTGTGAAGTTTAACGCTAAAACAATAAAACCAAAAAAGTTAGCAAAGTATCGGAAAAAGTTAAATGATAATCCTAATTTTGCCGAAGATGAACTTGGACGTGTATTATTTCTACTTAATAAAACCATTGATAGCGTAAAGGCTGAAATACTCGCCAACCTGTTTAGAAACTATGTGGAAGAAACAATTTCATGGGAACAATTTTGCGAGTTATCTGATATAACTGATCGTATTTTTGTGGCAGATATCGCCATACTCTCCTTTGCTTATCAAAATAATGGAGTCAATTTGTATGATTTTGCCAATTACCATTTAGATAGGTTGATTAGCATAGGAGTTCTAGAAAACGAGCAGCGCATTGGTGCCAACCTCATTATTGATGCAAATTTTGATGAACATAAGCAGCAAAACGTGAAAGATGTTTCAATTACGGACTTGGGTAAATTGTTTTATGATTGCGGATTGAAAAACACTACTTTACACAGCAACTTTTAGCACAACTAAAAGAGTAAACCGTTATTATATTCTTGTAGATGTCAAAATTCAATCGCGATTTCGGCAAATTTCAGTTCTTTATATCATAGGCATAGTTCGCAAAAAAAGGGAGAAGCCTGGTGGCTTCTCCCTTGATGATTTCTTATGCTCTGATGAAATCGGAAAGTTTGCACTTGCAGCCATACAAGCGGATATAGCAGTCGGCTGTGTCGTAGTGTATTTTGAGACGGTGGTACGTCCGTTTGCCGCCTGAGATGCCCGCAACGAGGTAGATGTGGTCCTCGATGCCGTACTCGATGTGGCGGATCTCTAAGCCGCCCATCCCGCTGTAATAGGCGATAGTAGCACGGCTTTCACAAGTTCTCTGCACAGCGCGCCTGCTCATTCTTTCACCTCGTAAGACTTTCCGTGTACGGCGATGCCGTTGCCGTATCGCTCCGGCATCCCCTTTCCGCAAGCCCGTACGATGAGCTGTCCGCTTGCAGGAGCCTTTTTGAAGTCCCCTTCGAGGAATTTATCCTCCCCGCCGACTTCAACGATCTTAAAGCCCTTCTGGACGAGGTACGACGAAAACTGCCAAAGTTTTTCGAACTTTCCGTTGCTGTCAAAGACGGCGCAGACGTTCTTTGCGGGATGGTATGCTGTTATTCTGAAATAGTTTGCCATAGTGTTTCCTCCTGTTTAGTTCTATCGTTTGAAAGTGTACCCGGTTACCAGCCCTTGCAGCGGGTATATACGTTCTTTGTCAAAAGGCGCTATGGTTTCCGCCAGCTCATACGGGGCGAACTCGTCCGTAAGGTAGGCGACGCATTTGTAGCCCTCTACTTCAATAACAACAAAAGTTGACTCTTCGCTGTTCGGGCAATAATTTTTGAGGTATTGCAAAGCCTTTTCTGCTTGCTCGGCAAGCGCGGGGTTGTCCCGTTTGAACTCGGATACGGTATAGATTTCGTCGAGATAGTTTTTCATAGTTACTCCTTTTAAGCGGTAAGTTTTTTGATTTCTCGGTTGGCATACGGCAGCCAGACTTTGTTGACGTAGTGCAAAACGGCGTTGTTCGGTTTATGGTCATGTTCGCCATAGCATTGCAGCACCTTATGCGTCTTTAAGGAATATTCAAGCGTGACGAACGGCGTATCCGGCTGTTCCTTTGTCCGCACGAAGAAGATGAGCGAGTCCTCGCGGATCATTTTCTGGTCGTAATTCATTCGTCCGACGCAATGATGCAGGGCCTCTCCTTCGCGCACGAGGTCGGCGGGCGTCTTTGCGATGACGCAGATAAACGCACTCCGTTTATCGTGTTGCAGAGAAAGATATTTTTGTGCGACCTCTCCGAAAGCTCTTTTCAAGGCGCGTTTTGCCGCTTTGTTTTCTTCTGCGACCGCCGTCGCGTATTGGTCGATGCGGACGTCGTGCCAGCGCATGAAATCGTGCGGCAATCTGTTTTGAGGAAGCGACATATCCAGCTGTAAATGCTCGCAAGCGCGGAGATAGTCAAGATACAGCCTCGGCGAGATCTGCTTCTCGTCGATATAACGGAAGAACTCTTTGAGCTTCTGCCCGCGGAACAGCCTGCGGATGGGCTTATAGTCCATCTCACGTTCAAAGCACTTTTTTCTTGTAAGGAATGCCTGTATTTCCTTGACGGGCTTATTTGTCTTATAGGCTTGCATGATGGTTTCTATGTAGAGAGGAAAAGGCGATGCGGTCAATTCCGACCGATGATGGATCAGCCATTTGCAGAATTGCTTATCCTCTCCGATGCGTTTAAGAATGGTGATGCTATCGTAATACATACCCAGCCCGGCTTTCATGAGCATTTCGAGCTGTGGATAGCTTTCATACAGCCGCAGGTATTTCAAAAGTTTTGTGCCGCGGTAGAGCTTATACGCGCTGTATTTATATTCGGGTAACTTGTCGATGACCTGCAAATTGACGATGGGCGCCCACGGATCATAATACCGGTCTTTTGCCCAGCACACGCCTCTTTCGTACCAACGCTGTTCTTTCTGGATGCCTTCTTCGTGCCAGCCGACACGAAAGCCCATGCTGCCGCAGTAGCAGTATTCGAGGTCTTTTATATAGCATCTCGGCGAATGAACGCCGTGCCAAGCGACGGCTTTGCAATACCATTTTTTGCGGTAGTGCTTGACGGCGACGGTAACTTTGACGAGTTCCTTATGCCATATCGCAAGATAGGCGTAAAAGCGGAGCTGTTTATTCGGCATCGGGAAGTCTTTTCTGTCTTCGCGCTCTATCAGTCGCAGAATATATTTTGGAATAGGTTTGATGTCTTTTACGTCCATGTTTTTCACCTCAATGTAATTTCGTTTCCGAACATCTCGTCGAGAACGGCGAGCGCTTCGGTATCAAATGCGGACAGGTCAAATTCCGGTTCATCATCCGTCAGGTCAGGTTCTTCGATGTCGCCGTCGAACGCTCGCATTTCTTCCTCGGAGAGGATCTCGCCCGTTTCAAGGTTAACGTTCTGCTCGGCAGGCAATTCCCGTACATTACCGTCTTCAAGAACGACTACGGTATGCCCGTTCTGTAAGATTTTTTCAAAGTACATATCCGAAGCGTGGTACGGAAAGCCGACCATCGGGATACGTTCTTCAAGCCCGCAGTCCCGCCCCGTAAGGGTGAGCGGCAGCTCTTCGGCAAGCAACTTTGCGTTGTCGCCAAACACCTCGTAGAAGTCACCCAGCCGCATGGCGATGACGGCTTGCGGGTACTTTTCCTGCACGTCCAGATACTTGCGATAGACGGGCGATACGGAAGCCTGCGGCTTGGGTGGCTCTTTAATAGTCTGTTCCGCTTCTTCATGAGGCTCGTCCGTCGGTTCGTCGTCGGGTTGTTCGACGGGCTTTTCGGTTTCTTCCGACTTTGCGTCCAGAAGGTCAAACATGGAAAGCTGCGGTTTGGGCTGCGGCTTGGGCAGTGAATATTTCACTGCCGGTGCCTTTGCTGCTACATTGGGCTGTATCTTGTATTCGGTGCCATCCTCGTTATAGAGCGTGCCTTCAATGCTGTCCTCTTCGAAGTAGTGAATTGCCCAGCCATACACGGTTTGGTCGTCAATGCAGGCGGAGTTTGCGCCCTTCTCCGCTTGTTTCCTCGCCTCGTCGCAGGCAAATTTCATAAAGCCCTTGAGCGTCTTTTTATTGAGCAGCTCCTTGCCGTCCTTTGAGATGCGTGCGCCGTTATTGATTTTCTCCGCGAGCGTTTCCGAGGCGTTTGCCTCCAAGTACGCTTTGATGAGCCGTTCTTCTTTTGTCGTCGCTTGCAGTTCAAGTTTCATATTTCCTCCGTGTCCGCCATCTCCAAACCGAGCAAGAAGCCCGTTTTGAAAGCGAGTTTATACGCTCTTTCGATCAAAAATTCATAGTTGAGAGAAACTGTGTCGCCGTATTCGTCAAACAGATCAGCGTTTTCCTTTGACAGCAGGTCTTTGATACGATGGTAGTAGTCCATCTCCTTATCCAGCCTGTCTTGGGGGAGTTTCAGGCTCACGCCGACGACGTCGCCTTTGTATAACAGTTCAATGACCGATTTCATCGTTCGCCTCCTTAAAATGGCAGGTCGTCCAACAGCTCGGCGGCTTTTGCGGGCAGGTTTTCCAGCGTCGTGTAGTGGTTGAAGCCGCCGCGGTAGTCCTGCTCGTTCTTCGCCGTCCGTATGAGGATATGCCTGTACCATTCGTTCGTGAAATAGCGCACGTCTGAGATGGAGATATACACGCACCTGTTTTCCGCGCTCTTGATGAATGCCGAAAAGCAGTAATGGTTTTTCCCGATATTGACGAGCTGCCAATGGTTTTCTTTGCAGACGGCGCGCAGGTAATTCAGATACTTCGTCTGAAAGGCTTTGTAGTCGTCCCCGGTGTAGCACCCCGTGGAAAACTCGTGATTAAGGTACTTTTTAAGTTCTTCGATTTTAGCCATTGTATTCATCCTCCTTGACGATCCTGTAAATGTCGTCCGCGTAGAACTGACAGACAAACCAATTAAAAAGAGCGTGACACCTCACGCCCTTGTAGTCCACGATGTAGTCGTTGTCGCCGACCTTTTTAAGTACCGTTATCTCGTCCATCTCGCCTTTGAGGGAGTGGATGTGTGCAGTTGTCTTGTAGGCGTAATCGTTCATTGTTGTTCCTCCTGTTCGCAATATTCTTCAAGGTCTTTTGTAAGTAAAAGCGGTGCGGGCGTATCCAGCGTTCCCATGCAATAATCGTAGTCATAGAAGTCAGCGGGTTCATCCCAAATCGCTTTCAGAATATGGATCGCCAAAAACAGACGGTCGTTGTCGATTTGCTCCTTTGCAAATTCTTTCAGCGTTTCATAAGTTGTGATGCGGTCGTCATTTTCGGCGAGTTCCTGTACTGCGTCGTTAAAACTTTTATTGTGCAGTTCGGTTATCGTCATTTTTTTTCCTCCTTTTCGATTTCTGCAAGGCGCTTTTTGATCTCTTCTTCGCCCAGCGGATGGGGTTGGTGCTCGTCGATGGAAAGCAGCATATCCATGAGCGGGTAAACGTCTTGTTCTCTGTTATGCCGATACAGCCTGTCAACGATCTTCCAATCCTGAATGATATAAGTGCCGTTGTCCCAGTTGTCGCAGTCCAGCTTGTTCGCAACGTCTATGCCGAGCGATAATCCCTCGCCGCCGAAGAAGTTGCCGATGGTGGTGCAAAGGTACGCCCAGCCGTAGTTGTCGCGTTCGGGCGGACGGAAGCCTTTGATTTTGCAATATGTAAGAAAGGCGGACACGCTGTCGCGCCCGCCGTTCCAGTGAAGATATACGCCGATGCCTTTCAGGTCTTTTCTCGTCGTGATGACTGCTCTGTTTCCCATGATTTTTACCTCCGTATTTATCTGTAAATTTCAATGATGCCGCCCGAGTATTCCTCGGCACAGTCGCCCATATATCTGCCGTAGGCTTCGAAGTCGAAAAAGTCCTGCAAGTGTTCTTCCATTTGATAGCAGTTGCAGTCAAACATCTCTCTGCCGTAGTCCTCCCAGCAGTAACCCTTATAGAGGTGGATGTCCTCGTCCCATCGGTCGCCGTGATTTCTGACGTTCTCTTCAAAGTCGGAAAAAGAACGCACTTCCAGATAGGCGCACATGACGTCGTATTTGTGGGAGTCATCCAGCACGCCGCTCTCTTTGAGCGTTTCAAAGAGTTCTTTGGGGTTGACATAGTCCCAGTTGACGCCGCCGGACGGGATGCCTTCGATGTCCTGCACGAAGAGTTCCTCGTCGATGCCGCGGAGCTTAAAGCCCTGATTTTTAAGTTCTTTTGCAATCTCGTCCCAGCTTTCATAATCGGAAAGGTCGAGCCATTCCGAGCCGAGCGCTCTTTCGTTGCAGGCGTTATATGAACCCCAAGAGCCGATGACGATATTGATTTCGTTTGTCATAATCAAGCCTCCTCAAAGTCGTCGATATGGATATGTTCCCGGCCTGCAACGCCGTACTCGAAGTACAGTCCGTTGTCGTCGGAGTGCAGGTCGTAGTCGGTGACGGTTATCTTGCCGCAGCGTGTAACTGCCACGGTGATTTTGTCACTGCCTTCATACAGCGCAAGGATGTTGAATACGACGGTATCTTCACCGTCGAAAAACTGAAATTCTTTAAGATAAAATTTGTTCATTGTCTTTCTCCTTAATCGACTAACTTGTACCAGATGGAATACTCGACTTCGATTTCTCTTGTTTCATATCCCGTGCTTTCGCCGCTCGAATTCTTCTTCTCGAACTCGATTTCGCGGATCTCGTAGTGCGCACCCTTGAACTCGCCTTCACGTCCCTGAATGGCGTGGCAATTCTTGACGCAATCTTCGAATACGCGGATATACGCATTGCCTTTCTTGCTCACGCAGGCGATGATGAGATCGGCATCGGTGATGAAACCGACACCGGTCAGCTTGTTGCTTCCGAACCGGTTATTTCTGGAAACGGAGTAAACTACTTTCTTCATTTGGAACTACCTCCAATTATTTTATTTTTTGCCTTTCGGCAGAGGCCCCGCAGCACCGGCCGAGATGAAATGCCTTTTTATTGCATTCGCAAACACCGAAGTCAACGACAAGGACAAAATTATTGCGTTCTTTTCAAGCAGAATAGCTATAAAAGAAAAAAGCCGAAACGGTCTGCATGACCGTCCCGGCAGTGACATCCGTCTTTCATGAAGTTTTAAGCAATAATTTTTCCCGTTGACTTCCGCGAGGGCTGTGCTACCCTCTGCCAGAAGAAAGGGAAAAAATTGGAGAGTCTTTTTAATAAATTGACTTTCACCAGAAATCTATGCTATACTCGAAACAAGCAGCTGGCAAAACTGGTATAAATTTGGTATAAAATCGGTATAGAAGCTGTTTTACGGGCCTTTACGATATGAAAAATATTATCAAAAAGCCCCTGAAACTACCTTCAAAGATAGAAAATAAGCGCCGATTTTGATTAAAATTCACAAGATTTCGCGTAATCAAAGAAAAAATGGGAACTCCTAAGGGGCCGTTGTGGGTTCGATTCCCGCCGGGAGTACCAAAACAACACCCCGCCTTGTGCGGGGTGTTGTTTTGGTATTTCACAAGGGGAGAACTTGCCGCGCGAAAAAAAAGCAAGTCCCAAAACAAAAGGCGCGCGGCGGTTCGTCCCGACGCAGTCGGCACGAGCGGCCTGCCGCAACGCTTCTCCTTCTCCCCTGACATACGCTTCATCTGCATCGTACGATGGTCTCTGCTCTGTGCTCTGAGCAGTTCCGCCCGCGGGAAGGCTTCTTTCCTGCAACGCTTTATGCAAGAAAAGTCCCCGATGCGTATAACGCATCGGGGACTTTTTTCACGTCTGTTAAATTTGTGAGGTTACATCGGGATATAGGAGACCGATGCGGAGATCGTCATGGTGATGAAGATGGCACAGCAGACAATCGCGCCCAGCCACACATTTCCCGTGATCTTATAGAACAGTCTGTTGAAGATCGGGAGAAGGAACATCATGACCACGAGGCCGAAGACCATGTTGACATACAGCCAGACTTCGGTGCCGTTGCCGTAATAGCCGTAGAACGGCGAGCCCGTCGTGAAGAAACAGACATAGTTGATGAGCAGGATGAACGCAAGTCCGAGGCTGTTCGCCAAAGCGCCGACGATCAGCACCTTCCATTCGCTCCAACCCTCTTTGCCGATACTGCAGTTGACGCGGATGGAATTGGAGATATAGAACACGAAGATGATGGGGATATACTCCAGGGCGGTCACGAACATACGCGCGTTCAGCGGCGACGCTGAGATCAGCATGAAGCGGAAATCCTGATGGAAGATCCAGTAACTGAGCTGAACCATGAAGTAGAAGACGCAGAACAGGATGACGCTCAGAAGGAGCATTTTGAAGACATTGGCGAGAACGCCGAGGGCATTTTTCCCGCCCATGCGGATGGGTCTGAACTTCTCCCAGTCATAGACGGCCTTTTCTCCCGCGGACTTGGCACGGAAAAACGTATAGAGATTTTCCAGAAGCGTTGTCGCAAAGAACAGCATAAGTCCGATCGCGCCGTTGATGAGCGCCCAGAGCAGAATGGCGTTGACCATTCGTGCGGGGAACGTGTAGGTAAACACGCTGGACGAATTCCCGACGGGGAAGATTTCGATGGAGAGATTCGCAAGCGGGATATAGTCCAGGCAGGCGATGATCGCGGTGACGATCATGGTTGTCCACAGAATCACCCGATGCGCCACCGACTTCGGCTTTACGACGTCCGTCATGGGCGCCGCCTTTGCCTTGGGCGGCTCTGCCGCAGAGGCCGTTTCCGTGCTGCACAGGACATTTTCCGATGCCGCCGCACACGCTTCCCCTTCTGCCGCCGCCGAAGAAATGCCGGCGGGTGCGGGTTCCGTGTTTTTGAGGTTGTCCTTCTTCATCGTCGCAAAGAACGGAACCTTCATGAGCACGGCACAGAGCGCGACGATGAAGGTCAATGCCGCCGCAAGCGCAAGGCCGTTGGAGAACTCCTTTCCGAACCAGATCTGATTGGAACCGTCGAGCCCCGAGTTGATGCCGAGCGTCTGGTCAAAGAAGTTCACCGTGTTGGCAATGCTCGTCTTGTCATACATTTCAAAGCAGTGGTTGATGACTTCGCGGTGGACGACACGATACGTCCCCTGCGTCATGTCGCCGTAGCCGTAGTCATAAGAAATCGTCGTATAGTTGTTCTCCGCCCCGCCGACTTCATTGATGAAGCGAAGCGCAACGACTTCAAACGCCGTCGTATCCGTCTGATAGCGGAAGGAACCTTCGTCGTAATAGCCATACGAGAGCGCCGCGTTGCAGTTGAGATTCTTGTACTTATTGGCAGAGGAGGCCTTGATATATCCCGAGATATACACCGCCTTGATGACGCTCTCCTCATAGCTGCTGCCTGCCATGTCCGACGCAAGCGTGCAGACGTTGCCGCCGCCTGCCGAATGTCCCACCGCACCGAAACGGTTTTTGTCGCAGAAGCGGAAATTGTCGGTGTTGTTGTAGACGTATTGGACAAGATACTCCACGCCGTTTGCCCCCGAAGTCGAAGGCTCCGTCGTGGCGCCCTGTCCGCCCGGGTCAAGGCTGAATACCACCGCGCCGCGGCGGGAGAGCTCGATACAGTACTGCGCCATCGTCGCCTTCGTACGAGTAAAGCCGGGAAGCACGAATACGGTGGGCGCCGGATTTTCTTCCGTTGCCGTGCTCGGGACATACATCGTGACCGAATAGGTCGTATCGCCCTCGATCGCGTATTGCTCGCCGTTGATCTCGCCGTTGTTGTAGGAGAGCGTCATTTCACGGGTGAGCGTGAAATCCTTGACGCTGACGCTGAATCCGGACGTCTCAAACGCCATTCCGGAAAACCCGAACACGAAGATGAGCAGGAACGTCACGCACATCGTGATGAAAGAACGCGTTTTATAAACGGGCTTCTTCACGGGTGCGGGTTCCGCCGCGACGGGCTGTTCCCGCCGCACAAGCTCGTATTCCCCTTCCTTCACGCGGAAAAAGGCAACGGCGTTCAGGATAAACGCGGGAATGCTTACGATACTCAGAATCCAGCATACAAGATATCGGATCTGTTCCTTTTTGCCGAGCTGCACGTCCGTCATCTTCTGACGGATGTCCGCAATGACAAACCCGTCATAAAGGCTTATGAGCGCAAAGACGAGGAACAGCCAGTAGATATAGTTTGACAGCGCAAACGCGCCTGCCGCCGCGGCGAACCATAAGAAGCTGAATGCATACAGGCATACCGATGCGGATTTCATCAAGTTCTTCTTAATATACATTGTAACCCCTCCTTATGCGAACAGCGCTCTCACTTCGTCCGTCTGCAGCCATGCAAAGACGAGCTTCGTCAGCTCATCGTCCGTGAGGCGGGCGATGTTGCGGCCCTTGCCGCCCATCGTGTAATCAACTCTCTCGAGCGTCTCTATCTTGCCCGTCGTCGTGATATTGTTTCCCATTCCGAGCAGAATATCGACATCGCCCTGACTGTTCACCTGTACGCCCACATCCGAGACACCGAGGTCTTCCCCGTATTCACGGATCTCAAACGTAACGGTGTCCGAAAGCCCGAGCTGTGCAAGATATGCGTTGAGACTGGTTTCCAGTGCCGAAATCATCGTATCGGTGAGTCCCGTCGTGGAAGTCTTGGCGTACCAGCCGATCACGAGTTTGGTATCGGTGAGTTCCACCTTTGCGAGTGCATCCTGTGCAGGCTGCGTCTGAAGCCATGCAAAAACGAGCTTTGCGATCGCCGTATCGGTGATCCGCGTGATATAACGCGACTCCCCGCCCATGAGGATGTCGCTCACGTTTTCCGCAAAGTCCTTGCCTTCCGTCATGCCGCCCGTCGTCCCGATATTCTTGCCCCAGCCGAGCATGAGATCGATGTCGCCGTCCTGCATGATGGCGCCGCACGACGTCTCCACGTCCCCCTCATAGGGACGCAGTTCGATGTTCATTTCCGCCATGGGATACCCGGTCTGCGCAAGATATGCGTCGAGCGCGTTTTCAAAATTCGCGATTATAAGGCGATTGAGTCCGGAGGTCTCTTCTTTGTCGTACCAGGCGATCTTCAGCGTTCTGTCCGAAAGATCGGGCGCTTCAGGCTCCTCCGACGGATCGTCCGAATAGTCGGGAAGCGGCGTCTCAGAATAGGTATCGAAGATCCACCGATACACCAGACGGGTAAGTTCATCGTTCGTCAGACGCGCGGCATAGCGCTCCGCCGTCCCGATGGTCACGCCGCCCACGTTCTGCAAATAGTCCACGCCTTCCGTCATGCCGCCCGTGCTGTCGATGTTGCTCGACCAGCCAAGCATGATGTCCACGTCGCCGACTTCCTTGATCGCCCCGCAGCTGTCTCCGACGGCACCGCTGTATGCGCGCGTCACGATATTCAGCGCCGCTCCGTCGTACCCCTGCGTCGAGAGATACGCGCGCAGTGCCGTGACAAAGCCGTCCATGATTTCCTGCGTAAGTCCGGAGTCCGTACTGTCCGTATGCCTGTCGTACCATGCGATCACGAGATCGGCGTCCGGCTGAGGCTCCGGCTCCTCCGGAAGGCCCGTCTCCGAATAGGTGTCAAAGATCCACCGATACACCAGATTGCAAAGTTCGGTGTCGGTAAGCCTTGCCGCATAGCGCTCTTTGGCGCCGATCGTGACTCCGCCGTTGTTCTCGATGAAGTCCGTGCCTTCCGTCATGCCGCCCGTCTCCGTCAGGTTGCTCGTGGACGACCAGCCGATCATGATATCGACGTCGCTGTCCTTTCGGATCTCCGAACAGGTCGTGCCGACGTCTCCCGCATATCCGCGGATCACGATGTCCATCTGATCGGGCGTATATCCCTGCGTCGTCAGATAGGAATAGAGCGCGCTCTGGAAGGAATCGATGTACTCCTGATTGAGGCCCGACGTCGTCTCTTTGTCGTACCATGCGATGACAAGATCGCGATGCGGGATCTCGGAATACGCCGCGTACAGCGTGATGCTCAGGCTCTCTTTCCCAACATAATCCTTGATGTCGTCATACCGAATGAGCCCCGTATTCGCGGAGAGCAGATCTTCGCTGTCCACCCCTTCCGTCCAGTTGTCCTTGGGCGACCAGCCGCGGAACTGATATCCCTCTTTCGTCATCTCGGGAACGACGGCATTGCTGAAAATGTTGACGGTGTACGTCCCCACATATTCGCCCTCGTTCTGCAAGATGACCTGAACGTCTCTTTCAAGCCCCTTCACCGCGGAACAGCCCGAAAAAGCCGCCAAACACACCACAAAAGCAATGAGAACTGCTATGAAGCGCTTTTTCATCCCATCTATCTCCTTTTGTTGTTACTTCTTGCCCTTTCTTTCTGTGTACTTGCTCCGTACGCGTTCCCGTCTTATGACCCAAAGACGACTTCATACGCTACGTTCTGCATCAGCTTGGCGTCGTCCTCGCTCAGCTCTCCCGTGAACGTCGTCGTCCTGGGATCGCAGTCAAGGATCGTCGCCAGGTGGACGCACGCCGCAAGATAGGAACCCACGTACGTCGGATGTCTTCCGTCCGCGTTGTAGAGTCCGATCTCGCTGTGCTGCGTATAGATCGCCGTAAAGGCCTCGCCGACATTGGAGACGGACGCGCCGATCTCAGCCGCCGCGTTTTTATACGCCTGACGGATGGCCGCCTCCAGATCGGGAATGGTCGCATAGGTGCTGTCCAGACCCGCAGGGAAGCCCCACGTCGCACACAGATACACCTCGCAGTCCTTTTGCGTCTCGTCGATCTTTTCCTTGAGCGTGCGCGCCGATTCCACAAAGGAATTGTAATTGGTCACAGGCCGCGTGCTCTGTTCCTGCAAAATGACGACATCGTAATCGTCGCTTGCACGGAGCGTCTGATCGACGATCTGCCCGCAGCCCTGCATCGTCACGTCGTCGGTCGGCGCCGCAACGTCGTTGGGATCGGCATATTTTTCCAGCGTGTAGCTGCCGTGTACGATCGAATGCACTTCTACCAGCTCCCCCGCGCCCGAGGCAATCTGTCCGAACAGCTGCGGCATATCATTATAATAGGTGAAGCTGTTTCCGATAAACAGCACTTTCAGACTTTCCCAGACCGTGGGCGTCCCGTCGTTGCGGAAATGCCAGAAATCCCCCCCTGCGGAAGGCTGGTTCTCCGAGTACACATAGACCGTTGTCCCGTCTTTTGCTTCCACCTCGGAATATGCATAGACCGAAGTATCTTCATAAAAGGAATGCGTGCCGATCTCCGTCACGCTCGACGGCAAAATCACATAATCCAGCGCGGCGCAGCCGACAAATGCGTTGTCTCCCACAGACACGATCCCGTCGCCGAATTCGATCGACGTGATCCTGCCTGCCCTGCCGTCCCACGGCGTGTCATGCTCCGAAGCATAGTCGGGAATTGCCCCGCTGCCCTCAATTTTAAGAATATACCCGTATTTCCCGTTGTCGGAAAAACTTGCCGTCACCGTATCGGACAGCTTCCAGGTAGGATATTCCTCCGTCTTCGAACACCCCGCAAGGAGCGCCGAAAACAAAACAAGCGATGCCAAAACCGACACCAATCGCAAACTCTTTTTTGTTCCGTTCATATCGTTTTCTTCCTCGCAATCATGCCATCGATTGCAAAATATATCCGTTCTTTTTCACGGCAGATTGTCTCTGCTTTTATGGCAGGCTGCCTCTGCCGAACACTCAACGTTGCCCTCTTTTTGCTCCTGTCCGTATTTTGCCCGTTTCCACCGTCCTTGTGTGTCCCGTTCGGAATATTTCCTGCCGGATTCACCCGAATTATAACACGCTTTTTTTTGTCCGTCAACACTCTGAAAAAAATTTATCATATTTTCGCAGACACAGACGTCTGTTTCCGCATGACGCGATATTCCGCAAGCGTTCTCAATTTTTTGTGACCTTTTTTGTATTTTTCCTCTTGATTGCCGTAAGAAACCGTTCGTTTCCTTTCATTTCCGCAATGTCCTTTTCCTGGAAGCGTATTTTGGGCGTTATTGCATAAATCCGTAAAATATCCATGCGCTTCTTGTCCCGAAACGCCCTTCCGATCGGAAAAAATTCCTTGAAAGCAAAAAAAGGACGGACATTGCCCGTCCCCCGAAAGAGAAATCAACCGCCGTCACGACGAGACTTTATACACCGTCAACGTCACGGCGCTGTACACGAAATTTCCGCCTTCCCCGACAACCTGCAATTCGGACGGCGCACTCTGGACCTGTACCGGTACCGAAAATGCAACCGTTGCAGTATCGGGCGCCGTATGAAAGGTATGCTGAACGATCCCTCCCGGTACGACCGTCCCGTCCTGCTGCAATTCGAGAATGACGTTCAAGGGGAAATTCGCCCCCGATGCCGGAGCAAGGTTCCCATGAAACGCCGCCGTGTAGATGCCCGGCTGGGAAAGCGTAAACGTGCTGTCCCCCGCCGTGTGCGTGATCGCCGAACCGGACGAGACACCGTTGACGTCAAAGAGCAGCGCGTTCCCCGCCGTTCCGGGCGAGGAAGGCGTGGCATATGCCGAAAGCAACTGCGTATCGGGCGCCGCTCCCGTCGCCCCCGTTGCGCCTGTCGCGCCTGTCGCGCCCGTGGGGCCCGTTGCGCCCGTGGGTGCGGTGACTTATGGGATTTGTTTGTTCGTCTGCCCGCGGAAATCCGCAGGCGCGTTCGAGATAAATTTGTAGTAGATATGGATCTCGCGCGGTTTGTCGGCTTCCGTCTTTTCGCCCACAGTGATAAACTCGATGAGCTGCAAGCACATTTCACGCGTCAGTTCCTCGCACCTTGCATACCGTTTCAGGCGGGCTATGTACTCCTCGACTTCCGCATCAACGCTGTCCGCTTCGGCGAGCCGCGCTTCGATCTCCGCGATCTTGCGTTCGGTTGTTTCCTTCTCCGCCTGATACTTTTCGCAAAGGCTTTTCAACACGCTCTCGGGCAAAGTTCCCAGCACCTTTTCTTCAAAGGCAGACTGAATGAGTTTATCAAGCTCCGCAAGCCTGTCTTGAAGGAAGCGCAGCTCTTTCTCGTCGGACAGCCTGTTGCGCTCGCCGCGCTTGGCGCGTTCCCGCAAAAAGCGTTCTTTCGCCGACGCCTCATCCAGTTCCACCTCGCCCAGCATGGCGCGGATGTCGCTCAAAACGATGCCCTCGATCTGCCTGTCGGTGATGGCGTGGGAAGTGCAGTACTTCTTGCCGACGTCGATGTAGCGGCGGCACAGATAGTAGTTGCAGACGCCCCTGCGCTGCCCGCCCGACTTGAATTTGAGCTTACAGCCGCAGTCGGCGCAAAAGAGCAAGCCGGAAAGCGGACGCACCCGGTTCTCCTTGTCTGCTCTGCCGCGCGAAACGGACGTGCGCATCGCCTGCACTTTCTCCCATATATCGCGGTCGACGATCGCCTCGTGCGCATTCTCCTTGACGACGTGTTCGCTTTCGGGAACATTGAAAACTTTATGGTTCTTGTAAGAAAAGCGCGTCGTCAGATGCTGCGTCATCCTGCCCGTGTAGGTGGGGTTGCTCAAAATTTCGGAGACGGTGCGCGTCGTCCAATAGCCCAGGTTCCGCCGCACCGACTTCTTTCCGTCCAGCCGCGTGTAGTACGCCGTGGGGTTGGGGATGCCCTCGTCGGTGAGCGCGCGGGCGATCGCCCGATAGGAGCTGCCCGCAAGGCGCATATCGTAGATACGCCGCACGATGTTTGCTGCCTCCTCGTCGATGACCGCCGTGCGCTTCTCGTCCGTTCCCGCCTTGTAGCCGTAGGGGTACGCCCAGTTGGTGTACTTGCCCTGCTTCCAGTTAGCTTCCAATACGGCGCGGATCTTTTTAGAAGTATTCGACGCGTGCCATTCGTTGAACACGTTCATGATGGGCATCATATCCATGCCCGCGCTCGTCCTGTCCGCCGTATCCACGTTGTCCGAAAGGGCGATAAAGCGGATGCCGTAAGCGGGAAAAATGTAGTCAATATACTGCCCCACCTGAATGTAATTCCTGCCGAAGCGGGAGAGGTCTTTTACGACGATGGTATCGATCTTGCCCTCTTTGGCATCATTCAAAAGGCGTTTGACGGCGGGGCGCTCGAAGTCGGTACCAGACCATCCGTCGTCGATATACTCGTCCACGACGGTGCCGCCGTTTTCCTCGGTATACTTTTTGAGAATTATGCGCTGGTTTTCGATGGACATACTCTCGCCCGCCTTCTCGTCGTCGCGCGAAAGACGCATGTAAAGTGCCGTTCTATTCAGTTGTTTTTGCTTTGACATGAAACCTCCTTTTCTGTCAAAGCCATTCGGTCAAAGTCGGCTCTATTATAGCACGGCTTGCCGAATTTTTCAACGGCCCGCGGCAACTTTTTCCTGACGTTCATAGCCCCGCCTCCCGATCGGCACGGTGAAGGGCGAGCTCCGCCACCATTTTCCCAAGTTCCGCCTGTCCTGTAAAGTGCCGTATGATATGGTATCGTCTGCCTTCGATCTCACAAGCTGCGGCGATGCGCGGGCAGTCCGCATATTTTTCCTGTAATTGCTGCATTGTTCGTTTGATAATTCTCTCCCCCGAATAAGAATGTTGGTTGACATTTTATCTCCTTTATCATGATATGATCTTTGTTGTCTGAACGCGCATCGCTTCCCAAACGATGCGGATAGGAGTCCCTTTTTGCCGCCTGCCTTGCCTCATTGTCCTCGACATATCACTTCGGTTTCCACGCCATTTGCGCCCGTATGCCTGCAATGTGTCTAGCAGGGTACCGACTCGCTCGCGCAACCGGACTTGCGGTCAGCCGTCATTTGATTTAACCGAAAATCAGGAACAGTATCGCAAACGTCTGCGCAAGCAGCAGGACAGGCGTCGCCCAGAATAAAAACTTGCGAAAGCCGCTCTCCATACGCATATCCTCGCGTTGTTTCTCGATTGCCTTCTCCGTCTGTTTGATTTCCTCCTGCGTTTTCGACAGAGTTTCTTTTACACTCAATAGCATTTCCGCTTTCATGTCATTTGCAGAAGTCAAAACCGCCTTTCCGACTTGCATTGCGATGTTCTCGTTCAGCCGCTCCGTCTTTGCCGCCGTCGCTTTGATTTCCCGCACGGCTTTCTCCGTTGTTTCCGTCAGCTCGAACTCCGTCATCGCTATATCCGAACGCATACCCTCGATGAGCTTGTTCTGCTGTTCTATCAAGCTGTTCGATCTCTCGTTGGATATCGCCAACGCCTCTTTTAAGAGGCCGTTCTCCGTCTGCTGCCGCCGCTCCTCGTTGATTTCCTGTAATTGTTGCAGCGGGGTAGCCGTCTGCCCCGTTTTTAAATTTGGCAATGCCATTCAATACCTCCGTTTTTGTATAGTTATCTCCGAGTTTCTGCCCTCGGATGGCTTTACTTTTCTGCGGGTGAAGATAGGAATAGTCTTTGCCGCTCCGAGTGATCCTCACCCCGTAATCTGCGAGGTGAGAAATAAATTCCTCCTCGCTTGTCGCCAACATTTTACCCTCTTCAATGACCTCTCTGAGTTCTTCTTTCCATGAAGTACCGCCTTTGAGAAGGATATGCCGTTCGTCCTGTGTTCGGTTATTCTCTGCCTTCTTCCTGAAATCCAACGAAGAAAATCCGAACTGTTCTCCGATCTCGTTCGCCATATCTTTCAGCCGCGTATAATCGGTGTCGTTAAAATGCAGTTTTCTTCCCGTAATAGGGTGAACGGCGTTCACGATCATGTGCGCATGGACGGTCTGTGTATCCGTGTGCGTGGCGATAACGCACTCGCAGCCCCCAAACATCTTTTCCGCGCAAGCCTTCGCATACTCTTGCACCATGAGCGGGTCGGCATGATCGGCTCGGTCGGGAGAAAGTTTGAAGTGATAATACTTTCTCTCTCCGTAGTCCGTATATTTCCCGAACCGCGCCGCCGTTTGCCCGAACTGCTCAGCATAGTCCTCGTCTTCAAACAGATTTTGCACGGCTACGAATCTTGCCTTATCTGCGCGCGTTATGTAGGCGATCGCCTTCCGCGGCGTTGCCTTGCCCGCCGACCCTTTCAAAAGCGGCATCTTAGTTTCCCCCGATAACGGAGAGCAACGTGCGGTACGCCCTCTTGCACTCTGCCGCGGCGGATAAAACTTTGTCTTTCTCATCGGGATAGAAGTAGCAATTTCGCACCGCCTGATTTAAGTTGTTTCCTTGCCGTTTGAGCTCCTGCAAGATCTCTCCGCCGTTTGCGATCACGGTTACGGGCTTGTCCGTCAAGGCGCGGATCAGAAAGTCCGTTCTGCTCAATCCACTTATCTTTACCTTCTCATCGATGATGCGCCGTTCCCGTTCCGATACGCGGAAAGAATAGGTGATGGGCCTGTTTCGTTTTACTGTTTTCTTCTCGATAGTCGTATCTCCAAAAAATTGTTTCTTTGTTTGTAATGGGGTTTTAGGGGAAAGCATTTCCCCTAACGAGGCGCGTTGAAAACGCGGCAAGTGGCTTGCCACTTGCGTACCTCGCCATTGCGGAAAACGGGCATGGTTTACCCGTTCCGTGTTTGCCGAATCCGTATGTTTTGCTTTTCCTTTTGCCGTATGAAATTCCTGATTCTCCTGTTATTTTCGGTCATGTTTTGCCTTACGGCGGAAGATGCTTTCTTTGATTTCTCATTCGTTTCCCTCCCGATTTTTATTTATCTGTTCCGCACAGCGGCAGACATCATTGAATTTTTAGAGTGCTTGTAGCCGCGGTATTGTCAGTCAGCCGCTTAAATAGCAGCGGCAAGAAACGCAATAATTTTTGCTCCCTACTTATTAGAGAAAAAATGACAGTAACTCAAGTAGTTTTCTGTAAAAAAGTTGTGACGGCAGAACAAAACGGTGCGCAAAGAGATATTATTATCTGTTCACATAAAGAGAGCCGATAAAAAATCCCCTCACTATAATAAGGAACTTTTTGAGCCGAATGGCGGGGTGTTTTCAAAAACTTTTTCAGGAATTTCACAAAACACTTCATTTTCGTACTCTTTTTCGTTTTCCTGCGGTGGAAGATTGAGCTAAAGAAAAATCAACCACATAAAAAGCCCGTTTTAGGGAGGTTACAAACTTAACCTCTCAAAAACGGGCCGAACAAAAATTATTTTCAACTTTAGTTTCGATTAATTTACTTTTTTGATATTTTTCTAAATTCAAGAGGCAAAAGTCCAGAACTTTTTTTGAACAGAACAGAAAAGCGGCTTGCACTCATATAGCCAACCGACTGCGCTACCTGTCCTATTGTGAGGTCTGTCGCCGCCAAAAGATGCTCCGCTTGTCCCATACGGCGCGCCTGAATAAATTCCGTTATGCTTGTACCGTACATTCTCTTAAAAGTTGATTTTAATTTAGAAATGCTCATACAGGCAATATGAGATAACTGTTCCAACGATATATCGCTCGAATAATGGTCGTTGATAAATGCAGCCACAACAATCAAAGCATCGCGGTCTTGTTTTGACAGTGGTGTTTTTTCTATTTCAAGCGCCTTTTTGTGCCGCTCTAAGACAAGTGAAATTGCTTCCGACACTTTACCCTCATAGAACAGTTTTGCTGAAATACCATCACCGCGGTAAGACTGCACCTGCGTTAAAAGTCTTGCCATTTCGGGGAAGTTATCTGTTTGGTCTATATAGGTAAACGCATCTTTCAGTCCTATTGTTTCAGCAGGGTACTGTTCCTCTAAATAATGGTCGTAATAAGCGGGCAAAATTTCTATCCCGATAGCCTTTATCGGGATATTTTTGTGCATCAGACATTTATAAACTCCGCCGCCGATGAAAGTCTTAATAATACCTGATTGTAGGTGTCGGTACGGGGTTAGTTCTTCTCCTGAAATGGAATCGTACTTTGATACGCTGATGCACTCCGGGCAATCGAACGTCAAGACAATATCATCGTGAAAAAAGAAATCGTGAACATTTATGGTAAATAAATCTTTATGATAATAAATCCAGTAATGACCCTCTCCGAGTTCAGGACTTATTCTCCAACAACAACCTTCTTTTCCATAGGAAGTGCAGGCTTTGTCCGGAATAAAGTAATGTTCTGAAATTTTCTGTTCCGTTAATTTTATGTGTTCCATAATATACCTATTATCACGATTAGCCAAACTTTTATCACGATCAGCCTAAGCGTTTTTCATTTCATTGATAAAATTTGCGCCAAAAATTATAATTTACGGTGTAAAGATTGGCTCTATTATAGCATATCAGCAAAAATAAGTCAAAGACACGAGACGATTTAACAGAGCTGATCGGCATAAATCAAGGAGGCTTTTATGAAACGAAAAGCAGACAATCAACCAAATTCCATTAGCCTGCTGTTGAGGTGGGCAGGAAAAAGCAGAGTGTGGCTCATTATCGCAGTCGTTCTCTCTGCAATCAGCGGACTTTGTACTATGTTACCATACTATGGGTTATATCAGGTAATCGCTGCATTGACTGAAAATGCCTGCACCACGCAGGTTATCGTGCAAAATGCAATTATCATCGGCGTAGGGCTTGTATTAAGGTTCGGACTGTTCGGTATATCCGGAGTATGTTCGCACAAAGGTGCATACAGCGCACTATATAAGGTTCGTTGTATGGTTGCCGAACACATGGCGAAAGTGCCTCTCGGTTACTTAAACGAACGCAGTGTAGGAGACATTAAAACAGTATTGAACGAAGATATAGAAAAACTCGAATTGTTCCTCGCTCATAACCTACCCGAATTCATACACTATATGATAGGCCCTGTCGCAATCCTTATCTATCTTTGCACGGTCAATGTTGCGCTTGCATTTATTTCTCTTATACCACTGATTTTAAGCTTTGTTGTTATGATGATTATGTTCAGCCGGACAAAAAGTCTGCTCCCTCGTGCAAATCTTGCCCTTGCGAATATGAACTCCGTAGTTATAGAATATATTTCGGGGATGAAACAAATCAAAGCCTATAATATGGGTTCTGATTCTTTCAAAAAGTATTCCGACGCGATACACGAAGAAAACGATTGCTGGAATGCAATGTCAAAGCGTATGGGCCCCGGTTACGGACTGTTTGTTGTATTATTGGAATGCGGGATGATTTTAATGGTCCCTATCGGCGGGCTGTTCTTCCTGAACGGAAGCATTACAATGAGTGTATTTATGTTGTTTGCATTTGTAGGCTCTATGTATTTAACGGAAATACGGCCGTTGCAAGACCTATCCTTTAATTTCGCACAGGTACTGACAGGACTTAAAAAAGCCAAAGACATTTTAGATTTGCCGATATATGAGGGCGGTTCAGATTTCCCGCCTGAAAATACAATCGAAGTAAACGACGTGACTTTTTCTTATGACGGTAAAACTGATGTACTGAAAAATTGCAGTTTAACCATTAAAACCGGCGAAAAACTTGCAGTTGTCGGTGCTTCGGGTTCTGGCAAAAGTACGCTTATACAGTTGATTTCCCGTTTCTATGACGTCAATAAAGGCTCTATAACAATAGGCGGCAAAAACGTTAGGGATATTGACTATGAAACTCTCCTGCAAAATATTTCCATTGTCTTTCAGAAAGTCTTTTTAACGCGTGATTCCGTTCTCGAAAATATACGCATGGGGAGCAACGCCTCCCTCGAACAAGTCAGAGCCGCCGCAAAAAAAGCGCAGATTGATGATTTTATAATGGCTTTGCCGCAAGGCTATGACACAAAAGTCGGTAGTTTCGGAACACGTTTTTCGGGCGGCGAAAAGCAGCGCATTGCAATAGCGCGTGCAATCCTGAAAAATTCGCCTATACTTATTCTCGATGAGGCGACATCGGCAGCAGATCCGGAAAATCAGGTAGAAATTGACAAGGCTATCGCTAATCTTTGCGAGGGTAAAACTGTCATTATCGTCGCGCATCGTTTAGGCGCAGTAAAAATGTGCGATAAAGTTGCTGTTGTTGAAAACAATACCGTATCTTGCGTCGGTACACACGATGAAGTATTAAAAGAAAATGAATACTACAAGAAGGCTTGGCATGACTATGAAACCGCACGCAGTATCACCTATAAAGTTGGAGGTGCAGAATGAAAAGATTACCTGCCGCAATGGAGAAAAATAAAAAGTTTTACGCGGGAATTGTTTTGAATATATTGGAAGGTCTGCTTTCCGGTGCAAATTTTATTATTCTTTACTACCTCTTTACAGCTGTCTTTGAAGGCAATCTGCAAATGAGCCGCTTATTATTGCTTGCCGGCATTATGCTGATAGTATTTATTTTCCGCGCTATTTTTTATACGGTCGGCTATATTTGTTGTCAGATAGGCGGTGCATCGATAAGTAAAAATATACGCCTTGCTCTCGGCGATAAAATGAAAAAAATCCCGCTTGGTCGTTTTATGAAAGGGCAAACGGGTGAGTACATTAACATTACTACCACAAACGTATCCGATTACGAGGTGGGACTTACCCACAAAGTGGGAGACACAATAAAGCAGTCAACGCTTGCCATTATGTTAATCGCCTATGTGTTTACCCTTTGGTGGGTAGCAGGTTTGATTATGCTTGTTGCCGCCTTACTGATGTTCCCCGCGCTCCTGTTATCGACAAAGTTAGTTGCAAAATACGGCAACAAAAAAGTGAAAATCTGCGCCGAAAACGTGAGCAGCATAGTTGAATATACAAGCGGTATTCAGACGTTGCGCGCTTACGGAATGGGAGGAGAAAAGAACAAAACCGTTACAAAAGCGATGAAAGACTATTCTGATATATGCTACATTTATGAAGCAAAAGTCATTCCTGTCGGAACGGTACTCGGCGTAATTACTTGGCTGTCTTTACCGTTGGTGCTTTGCCTCGGTTACAGCCCGATGATTAACGGTGAAATGTCTGTCGTTACCTATGCAATTCTTGCACTCTTGCCTTTGTTCATGTGCAAGTTACTTGCTAATATATTCGTAAATTTTACCGCATATAAAAACTATACTATTTCGCGTAAAAAGGTTGAAACAATCTTTGAGGAAAAAGAAGAACCGGAAAGCTCTGTCGATTTTATGCCTCAAAAACACGACATAGTATTCACAGACGTAAATTTTTCTTATGTAAAAGGCGAACCTGTATTAAAAGGCGCATCGTTCACGGCAAAAGATAATGAACTGACCGCCATTGTAGGAGCATCTTATCTTTAAGAATTGCACGGGCGATAGATAGCCTTTGCCGTTCTCCGCCAGACAACAATATTCCGTTTTCGCCCGTCGAAGTGTCATATCCGTTATTCTGACAGTTATTATTATTGCGCATACGCTTTCAATCGTGCGTAATGCAGATAAGATTTTGGTTGTTGATAACGGCAAAATAGCCGAAGAAGGTACGCATGACGAATTGCTTGCCCAAAACGGCAAATATGCGGATATGTGGGAGGCAGAGCAAAAGCTTATAAGCTAAAAATTAAAATAATACGCCATTAAATAATTACCAAATCAAGCAAACAAAAAAGAGTGCGAGTTCTTATGAACCCGCACTCTTTTTTCGACTTGCCCTTGTGGTGTATCCGTTTTTAATTTTTATTATTAGATTTTCTCTATCGAATACACCTTTTGCGCGGGTTTTTTGCGTGACGTGGGGAGAAGGCGAGAAATCCGGCATTCCCCGGAGGTCGCGCGCGGAGGCGGCGAAGCACGGCGCAGAGAAGGGACAGAAACCTTTCCCGCCGACAAAGCCATCAAGGGCGCAGCCCGCAGATAATCCTCTTCTCTGCGCCAAACGATGAGCATACGAACCCCGATGAAATATCGGGGTTCGTATGCTTTCTCTCGCACGATTATTTCGGAATATGTATTCTGAGATAACTCCTCCGAATTTGTTTTTTCGGTCGGCTATGGTAGCATAGTTCCTCGCGGAAGTCAACGGTCGCAAAATCGTCGCTGAAAACACTCAGAGAAATACTGGCTCTATAATAAATGTTGGGGTGAGGGAACTTGCTTCAACATTTTTTGTATAAT
>ERZ1090864.446-NODE-448-length-23644-cov-10.856204_pt1 | contig 23644 bp, 16 predicted proteins | sample MGYA00478479_ERZ1090864 | MGnify/ENA primary metagenome ERZ1090864 (study PRJEB33644, sample SAMEA5815743) | chicken gut metagenome | biome: Chicken; feature: Gastrointestinal Tract; material: Caecum | place: Ireland | collected 2019-01-01 | study: A study of the...
TCTTTACGGTGAACGGCCAGGCGGGCTGCCGGGTGCAGATCGGCAGCGCCCAGGCCCGGAAGGCGGACCTGGCGGTCTTTCTGCGGGACGGCACGGGCTGGCAGCAGACCGGGCGCTATGAGGCGCACGCCGCCGCCCAGGGGCTGGAGCTGGAGGTGGACGCCGCCGGCGCGGCCCTGGACGGAGAGGACAACCTGCTGGTGGTCTGCCAGGACCCGGATCATCCGGGCGAGATGGTATTCGACGCCAAGGGACGCCCGGGAGAACAGTTCCAGCTGCGGGTGGAAGGCCAGGAGGTGCTGACCGACCGGCTGACCCTCCTGTGCATGACGCTGCAACAGGACGGCAGCGTCCGCCCGGCTTTATGGCACTGGGTGGAGGAGCTGTCGGTCTGCGGGCCCCGGGACCGGGTGTTCACCTACGACCCCCGGCGGGAGATCATCACCTTCGGGGATGGGCTCCACGGGGCGGTGGTGATGCCGGGGCCGGGCGCGGTGCTGGTGACGGGGCTGGTCCTGTCCCGGTGCAGCGGCGGCAATATCCCGGCGGATTCCCTTCTGGCGTTCCAGGAGGACGGGACATGGGTGGAGCACAGCGCCGCCTGGGGCGGCCGGGAAGCCGAGACCCTGGCCCAGGGCCGGGCCCGGCTGCTGGCCGAGCTGAACCGGACCCGCAAATGCCTTTCGGCAGAAGATTACGAGCGATGCGCACGGCAGACGCCGGGGCTGCGTCTGGCCGGGGCCAGAGCCCTGCCCGGATATGACCCCGACGCACCCCAGCAGCGGCACAGCGCCTACGTCAGCGTGGTGGTGCTGCCGGCGGGGGAGGGCAGACGCCCCCAGGCGGACCGCCGGTTCCTGGACGCGGTGGACCGCCAGCTGGAGCGATGCCGCTCCATCTGCGTGCAGGCCAGGACCATTGCGGCCCAATATGTGCCCTTCAGCCTGACGGGGCGGCTGACGGCGGCGCCGGGGACCAGCCAGGAGATGGTGCGCCGGGCGCTGGAAGAATACTTTGCCCCCTGCCAGCAGCGGATCGGCGCCCCGGGCTGCCCCGGAGAGCTGGCGGCGGCGCTGCAAAAGCTGCCCGGCATCTTCCGGATCGAGCAGCTGGAGCTGCGGGGGATGGACCAGCGCAGCTACCGCAATGCCGCCGGCGACCTGGTGATCCCGCCGGACGGGATCCTGGCGCTGGAGCGGGTGGAATTGGAACTGAGGCGGCCGTGAGGATGGCCGGCCGAACGGGGGTGAAGGACATCCTATGAGTGAGACACAGAAATACCGGACCCTCTGCTGCAAGGAACAGTGGCTGGGCGGTATCTTTGAACATATCGCCCTGCAGGGAGACGCCCTGGCTTTGGAGGCCGGGGCATATGCCGGGGCGGCCTGTCTGCCGCCGGTGGACAGCGGGGAGGCGGGCTTTGGGTGGCGGCGGCTCAGGCTGCTGGCCCAGGTGCCGCCGGAAGCCGCCGTCCGGGTCTATGCCCGGGCCAGCGACCGGCAGGACTGGCCCCAATGGGAACAGCTGCGGGGCCAGGCCCTGACTTCGGAGGCCCTGCGGGAACTGTTTGGGCCGCCCACGGCCCAGACCGACCTGCTGCTGCAGGTGTCGGGGCGGTACCTCTGGCTGGCACTGGAGCTGGCCGCAGGCGGGGCACGGCGCCCCCGGGTGGACGGGCTGTCCCTCTGGATGGAGGGGGACCACATGGTGGATTACCTGCCCGCCATCTACCAGGGGCAGGACTTTACTTACAGATACCTGTCGATCTTCAACACCCTGCTGATGGGGATGGAGGCGGACATCGAGGCTCTGCCCCGCCAGCTGGACCCCGGCAGCGCCAGCGACGGGATGGTGGATTTTCTGGCGCGGTGGCTGTGCATGGAACCGGAAAAGGGGGAGGAGGACCTGCGGGCCCGGCTGCCCCGGATCCTGGACGAATACGAGACGATGTACACCGTGGAGGGGGTCCGGCGTACTGCCTGGCGGCTGACCGGACGCAAGCCCTGGATCATCGAGCACTTTGCGGTGGACCCCAACAGCCCCGCCTGCCGCAACCCGGCTCTTTACCGCCGGCTGTACGGTGAAGACCCCTACCGCTTTTTCCTGCTGCTGCCCCAGGGCACCTTTGAAAAACAGCAGGATATGGAACACTTTCTGGAGCGGATGAGCCAGCTGCTGCCGGCGGAAACCGAGATGGAGCTGGTGCTGCTCAAGCCCTGCATCCAGCTGGACTGGCACACCTATCTGGGCATCAACTCCCGGATCGGAGACTACATCCCCGCGGCCATCGACGACTCGGTGACCATCCACTATGACACGACGATTGGAGGAGCATACCCATGAGTGGAAACACGGATTTTTTCCCTGTGGTTCGCAACCGCTACTTTTACGGCAAGCTGCTGACGGTCCGCGACTTTGAAGTGGAACAGAACTATATGCGCAAAAAGAGCCAGCTGCTCAGCCGGCTGTCCCTGGGGGCAGGCGTGGTCTGCGGGCTGGGCGTGAGCGCCAGCGACGACAGCACCCTCCTGATCGAGAGCGGTATGGCTCTGGACTACCAGGGCCGCATGGTGGTGGTGGAAGAACCCCTGCTGCGCAAGTTGCAGATGATCGAGGGCCAGGAGACGCTGCAGGGCCAGGAGAGCGCCTACCTGTGCCTGAGCTACGACGAGACCGACGTGGAGCCGGTGAACGCCGTGGGCGCCGACACCGGCGCCAGCCGCCAGTGCAATATGACCAGCGAGGGCTGCCGTCTGTTCCTCACCGCCCAGCCTCCCGAGTTCCGGGGCCTGCTGGAAGCCGCCGGCCGGGACAATGTCTCGGTGCTGTACGCCAGCAAGGAGCTGACGCTGGTGCTCTGCGCCCCCGAGGCGGTCTGCGCCGGGGAGGAGTTCACGGTGGAAGTGCTGGTGGTGAAGAACGAGCGCACCCCGCCGGTGCACTTCAAGCTGGAAGGGGAGAGCGCCTTTGTGGACAGCGGCGACGGCCGCATCCGTCTGGCCTTCCAGGAGAGCCCGGAGGAAAAGCGCCGGGTCTACACGGCCAGCTTCCAGCTCAAGGCGCACCAGCTGGGCGGGGTGGACAGCCCCCTGTTCCCCAGCGGCGGCGAGATCGACCTGGAGCTGGGCAGCCACAGCTATAAGAACTACATCGAAGTGGACAGCCGCTGCCATCTGTGCGGCAGCCAGGAGGAGCTGGAGGAGCGGCGCCAGCGCACCGACAACCTGGAGCGGCATCTGCGCGGCCGCGATATCCCCATCTACCTGGCCAAGCTGGAGCTGATCCACTCGGCGGGCAGTATGTTCCTGGCCTCGGTCACAAACCTCCCCTTCCGCCAGCGGCTGTCCCGGGAGGGCTCGGCTGCCGGCCGGCAGGAACTGCAGGCAGTGACCACCTCGGTGCGCAGCCTGGAATACTGGCAGAAGCCGGACGTCAAGTCGGTGTATCAGCCTTCCACCGGCGCGCTCCACTTCGATTTCGGCATCCCCGCCCCCGAGCAGTACGACTACGCCGTCTCCCACGGGACGGTGGATCTGACCATGCCGGGAGGGCTGCGGGTGAACAGCCGGGTCTTTTCGGACGAGATCGCCCATGGCCTTGGCCCCGGCGCGGTGGATGTGCGGCTGAGCGTCGAGTTTGCGGACCAGAGCGCCGGCGGCGAGACCGCCCTCTACTTTGGCAACAGCGAGGTGTTCAAGGGCAAGACCGCGCCCACCACCCCGCCCTGGGTGGAGGCGGCCGCCCTGGTCTACCCCGAGCGGGGCACCATGCGGATCGGCCTGTGGCTCCACGATATGGTGGACGGCAACCGGGTCACGGTCCATTACTTTGCCCAGAAGCCCGAGCGGGACACCAGCCGCATCCTGGCCCAGCGCCAGGTGAGCCTGACGGTGACCCCCGAGTTTGCCCATGTCAGCCGGCGGGGCACCCTGCGGCTGCAGGCCGAAGTGGTGGGCAGCGAGGACAAGGGCGTGCAGTGGAAGGTGAACGAGGAGGGCGGCGGTTCCATCGACCGCAACGGCGTCTACCAGGCGCCCGAGATGCCCGGCACATATGAGATCGTGGCCGTGGCCAGCGCGGACGAGAACGTGCGGGCCAGCGCCTTTGTGATTGTAGAATGAGATGACCGGGAGGGGGAACGTCCATGGACACGGTGCTGATCCGAGAGCGATACAAAGTGGTGCAGGTGCTGTGGAGCGAGCCGGACTATGCCCTGGTGGAAGCGGTGGATATCCAGGAGCGGGAGACCCCCTCCCGCCTGATCAACCTGTACGAGGGGCGGCTGCTCCACCGCTATGGCAGGATCTGCGCGGACATCCGCCCGGAGGAATGTCCCGCCTTCCGGGGGATGTTCCTGTGCGGGGACACCCTGGCCGTGGCCTTTGACAGCTGCGGCGGGGTGGAGATCGACCAGGTGTTTTACAAGGGGGACCAGTGGGGCTGGCGGGACCGGATGGATTACGCCGAGCTGGTGCTGCACCAGGCCCTGCAGCTGGCCAACCTGCCGATGGAGGTGGCCTGCGCGGCCATGCTGTCGGAAAACGTCTTGATCGACACCACCCAGCGGCAGGTGCAGCTGCGGTATATGCTGCGGCCTCTGCCCGAGATGAACCCGCGGGAGCTGGCGCTGCTGGCGGGGGACCAGGTGAAGAAGATCCTGCCCCGCCGCCGTACCGCCCTGGAGGCGGAATGGGCCTTCCGGGACGAGCTGGAGCAGGGCCTGTTCCACTCGGTGGTGGCGCTCTATGCCCGCTGGCGGGAGGCGCAGAGGGACATCTGGCAGCAGCAGGAGGAATTTGAGGCGAAAAACCTGGTCAGCCGCGGGTTGACACTGTTGAAGATCTGGCTGAAACGATGGAAAACGCGGAGGGAGAGGCTATGAGCACGGGCAGAAAATGGTTGTTTTTCCTTTCGCTGCTGGTCCTGTCGGTCTGCTCTGCCTGGATGCTGGCGGAGCCGGCCGTGGAGCTGTACGGCTCGGTGCTCCGGTATGGATGGGGGCCGCAGCCTTACGAAGCGGCCGCGGTGGGCAGCGATGGCCTGGCCGCCGCCGCCCGCTGGGAGGACGGCGAGCTGCAGCTGCGCCTGTTCGGCCTGGACGGCGAGGTGGTGGGGGGCTGGTCTGTCCCCCTGCCCGGTCAGGAAGGGGGCACCATTGCGGCCCTCTATCCCTGCGAGGACGATCTGGTGATGCTGGGGCTGTACAGCCCCGACGCCAGCACCCTGTCGGTCTACCGTCTGAGCCGGACAGGGGGCGCGGAGCAATTATTGGAGGAAACATGCCGGGGGGCGTCTTCTGTTGAGCGCAGAAACGGGACCCGGCTATCGGTGTTTTCACAGGACGGGGATCGGCTGTCCTTTGTGGTGCTGTCCCGGGGACGGGCTGTCAGCTATGCCGGCGGCACCGGCCAGCTGGGCCTGGTGCAGACGGGCAGTGTTGATCTGGCGGGGGCTTCCACGGCGGCGGTGCTGCCGGACGGCGCCCTGGTGCTGGGCGGGCAGGGCCTGCTTTCGATGGAGGGGCAGAACAACCCCGCCATCACCCAGGGCCAATCGGTGTCCCAGCTGACCCGCCGGGGCACCGGCCTGTACTACATAGACGCAGCCACCCTGAGTCTGTATTACAGCGACCTGACCAACAGCGCGGTGCGCCAGGTGCTGTCCCTGGCCGGCGCCGTGGAGGGCAGGCAGCTGAACAGCGTCTCCCTGACAGGGGACGGACGGGCGCTTTTGCTTTTGGACGGCCATACCCTCTGCCTTGCCGGTGAGGACGGCGTCCGCGAACTGGACGGCGTCCTCTACCCCACCCGGGGGTACAGTGCCGGGATGCTCTTGCTGCTGGCAGCAGCGTCCGTCGGCGTGGCCGCCCTGGCCTGGTATCTCATCGCAGGCTGGCGCCGGGGCTGGGCCCCCATGGCCATCCACTGGGGCTGCCTGCTGGCGGCTCTGGCGGCGGCGGGGGCGCTGGGGCTGCACTTCGGTCTGGCCCTGCCCGCCCGGCAGGCGCAGGCCCTGGAAAGGGACCGCCTGGTGGTGGAAGGGGTGCTGCGGGTGACGCTGCAGCAGGATGCTGCGCCCGAGCAGCTGCCCGAAGCCCTGTCGGCGGCGCTGGAACAGACCGGCGGCGCCTACCGGGATATCGCGGTGGCGGCGGCGAGCCGGCAGGGGGACCAGTGGAAGCTGGCCGACGGCACCCTGGCGGCGCTGCAGCCCGGCTTTGACGGGGCGCTGGCTGCCCGGGCCGCCCAGGACGGCACGGCCGTGACCCAAAGCGGGGACACCTTCCGGGCCGGCTTTGCGGTGGATGAGTGGGTGGTGATCCTCTCGGCGGACACCCGGCCCGCAGACCGGAGCAAGGGCGCAGTGGCCGCAGGGATGGGCCTGCTGGTGGCTGCGGCCATCCTGGTGCTGCTGGCGGTGGGACGGGATGTCCGCCGCCTGACCCGGGCCACGGCGGCCCTGCCCCAGGGGGGCGGACAGCTGTACCTGGGCACCGGGGATGAGCTGGCAAGCATGGCGGCCACCCTCACCAGCGCCGCCGCGGCATTGGAAGAACAGCAGCAGGCCCGGCAGGAGACCGAGACGGCCTACCGCCGCTTTGTGCCGGAACAGCTGCTCAATCTGCTGGGCAGGCAGAGCATCCAGAAGGTGGACAAGAGCACCTTTGCCTCCCGGCATATGGCGGTCATGATGATCTGGTTCCAGTTCCCCGAACCCCTCTACACCCAGGCCAGCAACAGCCGGCTGCTGTTCGACAGCGTCAACCAGGTCATCGAGCGCACCGCCACCCTGGCCACCCAGAAGGGCGGGACGGTGTTCCACTTCTCCTACGACGGCTACGACGTGGTGATGGAAAACGACAGTTCCCAGGTGATCAGCACGGCGGTGGCCATCCAGCAGGAAGTGCTGGCCTTCAACGAGAGCCAGGCCCAGGCGGGCCTGCCCACCGTCCGGTTCCACATCGCGCTGGATGTGGGGGATGTGCTGCTGGGCGTGGTGGGCGACAGCGCCCACATGGAGCCCACCACCATCTCCACCAGCTTTTCGGTGGTGCGGGAGCTGGTGGCCCTGTCGGAGCGGCTGGACGCCCGCATCCTGTGCACCGAATCCATCATCGGGGGCGCGGGCGAGTACGGCAGCCGCTATCTGGGCAAGTGCTGGCTGGATGACAGCGCCATCCGGGTCTATGAGATCTTTGACGGAGACGAATACAGCGTGCGCAAGGGCAAGGCCCAGACGGTCCAGCGGTTCAGCCAGGGGGTGTACGCCCTGTACAGCGGCGAGACCGGCCAGGCCAAACGGACCTTCCTGGAACTGGTGCACGACAACCCCGCCGACGGCGGCGCCCGGTATTATCTCTACCTGGCCGACCGGATGGAGCGGGATCCCGAACTGGTCTGCGGGCTGAACCCCGGACGGACCGATCAAAGGAGGAAGTGATATGGCTGTTTCGCCGCTGGATCTGCTGCGCAGGCAGGCAGAAAGCACTGTCCGCCGGGAAGTGAGCCGCCAGACGTCCCAGGTGCGCTCCGAGCTGAGCCTGGTCCGCCAGGTCAACCGGATGTCCCGCCGGGCCGGACAAAAGATCGAGGACACGGCCCAGGCCATGGCAGAGGAGGCCCGCAGGCCCCGGGAAGCCGGGGAGCTGGCCCCTGAGCAGACGCCCCAGAGCACGGTGGTCTGCGCCGACGGCTACCGGCGCCGCTCCCCGGTGCAGCCTTACCGCTGCCCCAAAGTCCGGCGCTGGAAAAGCCTGCTGCTGCGCTGGGGGCTGCTGTTCGCGCTGGGGCTGGCGCTGGGACTGCTGTTCTGGCGCAGCGGCCTGCTGCGGATGTTTTAAGACAGAAGGAACATAAAGTTCCACCGGTGCCGGCAGGCCCTGCACCCTTGCGGGGCGGGGCGGCCGGAACAACACAGGGGAGGACATACACTTGAACTACTTTTTCAATCAGATCACCCGGTCTGTGGGGGTCTTTTTCAGGACCATACGGGCTTTCTTTGTCCGGCGCCTTACGGGCATCACCACCCGGCTGCGGCAGATGACCAACATTTCCCGCAACGCCACCCGGGCGGCCAACGCCACGCTGCAGGCCGCTGCCGCCGCCACCAATAAGCCCACCCAGCGGGAGGACTATGTAGAGACATCCCGGCTGTTCATTGCCAAAGCCTTCCTGATCCGGCTGGCCATCCTCCTGGTGGCGCTGGGACTGGCCGGCTATTTCCTGGTGTGGCCTTTTCTGCTCAGCCACTTTCTCACCGCCCGCTTTTATGTGCAGGACAGCCGCATCCCCGACTGGAGCGGCCGGGTGATTGTCTACTCCGACCCGGAAAAGACCATCCCCCTCTATGCGGGCCGTCTGGAAACAGGGGAGCTGCAGGGCCGGGGCGAGGAATACGACGAGGAAGGGCTGCTGGCCTACGCGGGGCAGTTCCTGGACAGCCAGCGCTCAGGCGAAGGCACCGCCTACACCGGTGGGGTGCTGTGCTACGAGGGCCAGTTTGCAAATGACCTGTACAACGGCAGCGGCAAACTGTACCAGGACGGCGTGCTGGTCTACGAGGGCAACTTCGCGGACGGGCAGGCCAGCGGCACCGGCACGGCCTACTATACCAGCGGCCAAACCGCTTATCGCGGGCAGTTTGCCGAGGGCCTGTACGAGGGCACCGGCACCGCCTACAACGAGGAAGGGCGGCTGCTCTATGAGGGCAGCTTTGCCCGGGGAATGTACAACGGCAGCGGCCGGCTGTATCTGACCGATGAGACCGAATGGATCGACGCCGAGTTCCAGGACGGCCAGCCCGCCGGGGTGGTCCAATGGTACAAGAGCGGCCGTCTGTATTACGAGGGCGAGTGGGCGGACAGCCGACCCCAGGGCTATGGCGCGCTGTACAGCAAGGATGGCGCCATGCTCTATCAGGGGCAGTTCAGCCGGGGCACCCTGGACGGGGCCTGGCTGCTGGGGCTCTCAGTGGATGAGCTGCGGGAGGCTTTGGGAGACAAGAGCCAAACCACCGTCCGTGACGACGGCGGCTTTTTGGTGGAAAGCTCCGAACTGGGCCTGAGCGCCCTGTGCTCCTTCCAGACCGAGGAGGAGGACGCCCAGATCCAGTCCCTCTATCTGGCGGCCCCTGCCGCCAGCAAGAGCAGCGGCTGGGTGCTGCTGCTGCCGGGCACCGGCAGTGCCGGCCTGCCCGAGTGGCCCGCCGGGGCCAACCAGCGCCGCGGCACCGTGGATGCCGTCCCGCTGTCCGGCCTGCAGCTGGATGCGGGCAGCTACCAGGCCCTCATCGTGACGGCGGAGGACTACCAGGCCGCCTGCCTGTACGATGTCAACGACCAGGCCGTGCTGCTCACCTGGCAGAAGCCGGGGGCGGGCGTGAGCGCGCTGGACCTCTCGGCCATGGGCGGCGCCGGCACGGCGGGCACCGAGGAGATGGAGGCCTTCCTGGCTTCTCTGGACCTGGGCAGCGCCAGCGCGGCCGGCGTCACATCCGAAAATCCCTATTACGGTCTGAAGGACCCCGCCGAGGGGCTGGTGCTGTGCACCACCCTGGACCAGGCTTCCACCGTTCTGGATGCCATGCTGACCTATTGGGAGCAGTCCGAGCTCCAGGCCGGGCTGGAGGAGAACCTGGCCCGCACCGAGGAGCTGCTGGCCGAGGCCCAGACCGATCTTGCCGCAGGCAGCGGCGCCGAGGAGACGGTCACCGCCCTGGAGGACCAGGTGGCCGAGCTGAACAGCCAGATCCAGTCCTGTCAGGCCCAGCGCTCGCTGGCCCAGCTGCAGGCTGAGGATGCGGGCATCGGGGATCTGGCGGACTATGCAGTGGAGCGGGTGCCCCTGTGCTTTGACCCCTCCCAGACCGACAGCGGACAGTTTGCCCTGGCGGCCACCGCCTTTGCCCAGGTGTCCGGCACCGACACCGACCAGGCCAAGCTGGCGGCCATGACCTCTGTGGTCAATCTGACCGAGGACTATGGCCAGGTGCAGACCGCCCTCAACCGCTATGAGAGCGCCCAGGCTGCGGCCCAGACGGCGGCCGGCAGCTATGCCACCGGCAGCGCCTCCAAGGCGGATTGGTACAGCGCCCTTTCGGCCCAGGCCGACGCCCGCAGCAGACTCTATTCTGCGCTGGCGGCCTTTGGCCGGGAGGCGAACCGGCTGAACATCCTCACCGGCGGCTGGGTGACCCAGAACTACGAGTGGTACGCCGACCAGCTGATGCCCCTGTTCGAGGCGGCGTCCGACGCCCAGGCCGCAGCCGATGCGCTGCAGCCCTCCGGCATCAGGATCGGCTTCATCACCATCGCGCCGGAAGCCAAGGGCGAGAACCCCTATTACGGCGTCCTCGACCCCGCCGAGGCACTGGCGGGCTGCAAGACGGCGAACAAGGCCGTCAAGCTGATCGACGCCATGCTGTCCTACTGGCAGCAGGCCGAACTGGAGGTATCCGCCGAGGAGAGCCTGGCCCGTGTCGAGGAGCTGCTGGCCGAGGCCCAGGCCGCCGGGGACCGGCAGTCCGAGAGCGATCTGGAGGCCGAAGCGGCGGATCTGCGGGCTGCGGTGCGCGATTGCCAGCTGCAGCGGGCCCAGGATCTGGCCCAGGGCGTGCTGTACGGGGTGGCGGACCTGTCCAACTATGCGCTGGACCGTCTGCTGATCTACTTCGACCCCTCGCTGGCAGACAGCAGCCAGCTGACCCGGGCGGCCATGGACGCCGCCGAGGCAGCCGGGGAGAGCACCGCCGACGCCAAGCTGACGGTGATGAACACCCTGGCCAGCCTGACCGAGTCTTACAACCAGGTGCAGACCGCCCTGGCGGAATACCAGGCGGCGGAGCAGGAGGCCGGACAGCTGGCCGAGAGCTATGCCGCAGGGACGGCTGCCAAAGCGGAGTGGTACCAGGCGCTGACGGCCCAGTCCGAGGCCCGGGCGGCCCTGTGCGAGGCGCTGGCGTCCTTTGCACGGGAGGCCAACCGCCTCAACCAGGCCACCGGCGGCTGGCTGAGCCAGAACTACGGCTGGTACAGCGAGCAGCTGACCGCCCTGTTCGAGGCATCTTGAAAGGAGCTTGCAATGGCAGACTATACAGCACTGATGGAGGCGGGCACCGCGCTGGTGGAGATGCTGCGGGACAATCTGACCCCCGAGCCCCTCGGCGACCGGGAGCTGATCGCCCTGTGCTCCCCCCACGAAAACGAGAACAACCAGCTGACCCTCTACCTCTACCATCTGGAGGAGGAAAGCCCCAACATGAACGCGGGCTATTACCAGGCGGACCGGGACGTGCAGCGGATCCGTCCGGCCCGGTACAGCCTGCACTATCTGGTGACCGCCCACTCCAAGGCGCCTGCCCAGATGCGGGAAGCCGAGCAGCAGCGGATCATCGGGGCGGTGCTGCAGGTGGTGCGGGATAACCCCGTCATCCCCGCCCGGTATCTGAGCGGTTCCAGCGCCCAGGAGAACGCTGAGCTGCACCTGCTGGTGGAGCGGGTGCCCATGGAGCAGATGCTCAAGATCTGGAACAACACATCCAAGGATTACAAGCTGTCCTTTTCGCTGATGCTCACCGGCGTGACCATCAACTCCCGTGTGGAGCGCAGGGTGCCCCGTGTCACCGAGGTCACCATCGGCACCCGTGTGGACGACCGGAGAGGAGGCGCCCGATGATCCGCCGGAAGGTGGACGCCGTGCTGCTGCTGCGGGACGGCTTTACCGGCCGGGTGGTGGCAGGAGATGTGCTGTGCCGGGTGGACGGCCAGCCGCTGCGCCGTCCCCTGTGGAAGCAGGACGGCTATCTCGTGCTGCATGACCTGGCCCCGGGGCCCCATCGTGTGACGCTGACGCGCCCCGGTTTTTGCCCCGCCTGCCTGACGGTGGAGGCGGGCCGCGGCTTTCTGGAAAAGACCATCACCCTGCAGCCCGGCGAGGACTATCCCTTCCCGGCGGGGACGGCGGACCTGACCATCCGGGCGCCCGGTCTGCCGGATGGCCGGCAGGTCTGGGTGGGGATGGAAAGCGGCCCCGCCCTCAAGCTGGCCCAGGGCAAAGAGACGCCCCCCGGTTTGGAGGTGCGTCTGTTCTGCCAGGGACTGGAGCGTTTGCTGCCGGTGCCGGGGACCTTCCTGGTGGCGGACCCCAATGGGGCGGAACTGGTGTCCCTGCGGGCTTTGCGCGGCGGCGTCGGGGAGCTGGAGCAGCCCATGGCGCTGCCCCACGGCCGCGGGGTGGTCCTGGTGGGGGCGCAGTCCTTTGCCGTGGACGGCGGCGTGGTCCGGATGCGGTTCCGCCAGGGAGGCGTCGTGTGGATGTTCTGCGGCGGCAGTCTGGCCCGGACACAGATCCGTGAGGGCAGCCAGGAATTTATCTGGAGACCGGAAGGAGAACGATAATGGCAAATCCAGTGGTCAATACGACGATGTGCACCTGCTCGTTCGGGGCGGCGCCGGCGGTGCTGCCGGTGACCTCCCAGCAGACGGTACTGGCCTGCGGCCAGCTGCAGGCCACCATCATGGACAACCGGCCGCCCACCTTTGGGATGTGCTCGTGTCCGGCCAACCCCACGGTGGCCGCGGCCACCGCTGCGGCCATGGGGGTGCTGACGCCCATGCCCTGTGTGCCTGCCGTGGCGGCCCCCTGGGCGGCCGGCGTGCCCACGGTGCTGGTGGGGGGCAAGCCGCTGCTCAACCATACCAGCAAGCTGATCTGTTCTTACGGCGGGGTGATCCAGGTGACCATGACCCCGGCGCTGACCGTCAACACCCCGTGAGGCGCCCTGTGGAGCGGGAAGAACTGCGGCCTTTGGAGCCGCGCCGGCCGGACGCCGGCTACGACAGCCAGGGACAGCTGATCCAGGACCTGTCGGCCTGGGTGGACCTGCTGCTCTATCAGTACTACGCCCACCATCAGTGGCTGGGCCCCGACAGCAGCCTGAAAAATATGCTGGGTCTGGTGGTCTCCCGGGAGGAGTTCGAGCACAACCTCACCCGGGCCGCCCAGCGGGGCCTGTGGACCCAGCAGACAGCGGAGGAACAGGAGGACGCCATGGCGGTGCTGGAGGCCATCGGCGCGCGGATCGAAAAGACCTGGGCGGAACTGCCTTTGCTGGAGCTGATGGACCGGTTCGATTTGGATGACTTTGCATTCTGCTGCGTGGTGCTGGCCTATCTGCCCCATGTGGACCGCAAGTATGAGCGGCTGTACGCCTACCTGCAGGACGACATGACCCGCAAGTGCCCGGACACGGCCCTGGCGGTCCAGCTGTTCCTGCCCTGGGGGGAGACGCCGGAGGGGTACCTGGCCCGGTTTGCAGGGCAGGGCGGCTTTCTGCGTCTGTTCAAGCCGGACAAGCTGGCCCAGGGCAGCCTGGATCTCCAGGACGTCGCGGTGGAATACCTCTGTGCAGGTTCCATCGCCAGCCGGCCCGGGCTGCGCCTGTTTGACGGAACGAAAGAGAGCCCCGAAGCGCCCCTGGCCATCCAGCAGGAGACGGCCCGCCGGCTCGACCGGGCGATGGCCGGCCAGGAGCCCTGCACCGTGCTGCTGACAGGCCCGGCGGGGGTGGGCAAAAAATTCCAGGTGGCCCACCTGATGGCGCGCAAAGGGCTGCGCTGTGTCTTTGCCGATCTGGAAGGGGAGGAATGGGCCCAGCGGGCAGAGGAGGCGGCCCTGGCCGCCGACCTGACGGGAGCGTGTCTGTGCCTGTACCACCTGGACCGGCAGGAAGGGGCGGAGAGCCGCCCGCCGGACGGCGCCATGATGGACCGGCTGGGCCGGACCGAATTTTTGCAGGGCAAGCGGTTTTTCCTGTCGGTGGAGCGGGGCCCGGCCCGGCTGCAGGGCCTGACGGTGGAACTGGAGCTGCCCATGCCCTCCGAGCAGGAGCGGCTGGAGCTGTTCCGCAGCGCCCTGGCCGGGGTGGAACTGGCCGAGGACTGCACCCTGGAGGAGCTGGCGGCCAAATTCCGGTTCAGCCCGCGGCAGATCGCGGCGGCCTGCGCCCAGGCGGTGGGGCTGGCCGGCCTGGAAGGGGGCGGCCCTGTGCAGCGGAGGCTGCTGCACCAGTGCTGCCACCAGCAGGCGGTCCACCGGCTGGGAGAACTGGCCAGCCGGGTGCCCCCGGCTTACAGCTGGGAGGACGTGGTCCTGCCCGAGGAGCAAAAGCGGCTGATGCAGCAGGCCTGCGGCCACATACGCTACCAGCACCAGGTCTACTATGGCTGGGGCTTTGACAAAAAGGTGCGCTATGGCCGGGGGCTGTCCATCCTGTTCGCGGGGGCGCCGGGCACCGGCAAGACCATGTGCGCCCAGGTGATCGCCAACCAGCTGGATATGGAGCTGTATAAGATCAACCTGTCCCAGATCGTCAGCAAGTACATCGGCGAGACCGAAAAGAACCTGCGGGCGGTCTTTCAGGAGGCGCGGCACGCCGGGTGCATCCTGTTTTTTGACGAGTGCGACGCCCTGTTCGGCAAGCGCAGCGAGGTCAAGGATGCCCACGACCGCAACGCCAACGTGGAGGTGGCCTATCTTTTGCAGCAGCTGGAAGAGCACGACGGCGTCTGCATCCTGGCCACCAACCTCTTGGGCAACATCGACGCGGCCTTCATGCGGCGGATCACCTATGTGGTGCGCTTCCCCTTTCCGGAGCCGCCCATGCGGGAAGCCATCTACCGCCGGATGCTGCCCCCCGCCGCGCCGGTGGCCGACGACATCGACTGGGCCTTCCTGGCGGAAAAGTTCCGCCTGTCGGGAGGCCATATCAAGAACATCGTGCTGGCGGCGGCCTTTTTGGCGGCGGGCAGCGGACAGCCCATCTCGATGCGGCACCTGCTGCGGGCCGCGGTGGATGAGCTGAAAAAGAACGACATCGTGGTGGTCCGGGAGGAGCTGAAGGAATACGCGGACCTTCTGGACACCTGACTTGGCGGGCCGCAGAGGACATCTGGCCCGGTGAAAAGACGAGCGTCAAAGGAGTGAGATCATGAGGAACGAGGATCGCCGCAAAGAATCCCTGTGGCTGTGGCAGGCCGGCGCGGCGCTGCTGGCAGCGGCAGGGTTTGTGCTGCTGGCGGACAGCGGCCCGGCGGGCCGGATCTGGGCCGGCTGGCTGTTCCTGGCGGCGGCAGTGCTCCTGCTGGCCGGGGCCAGTCGCCTGCGGGACCGGGTGATCCGGCCGCTGGAACAGCTGTACCAGGCTCTGTCCGGCAGCGCCCCGATGGACCAGCTGGTGCAGCAGGCCCAGGAGGTGCCGGGTCTGCCGGGCGCCGTCATGGAGGTGGCTGCCGGCCGGATCGGGGAGGCAGAGCGCCGGATGGAACAGCTGCAGGCCACCGCAGACCGGCAGGCGCAGCAGACGGTGCGCCGCCAGCTGACGGAGGAACTGTGCCGGTCGGCTCTGCCCCAGGTGCTGCGGGACAGCCCTGCCACGGCCGCCTTTTCCCTGGCGGGCAGGGTGGAGGAAGGCCAGACGCTGAGCTGCACCTTCTACGATTATTTCTTCATCGACCCGGGACTGCTGTGCATCATGGTGGGGCAGGTGCCGGGGGACGGCATCACCGAAGCGCTGTACATGGTGGTGGCACAGACCACCATCCGCAGCCGCCTGCGGATGGGCCGTTCACTGGTGGAAACGATGGCGGATGTGAACACCCAGCTGTACGACCAGGGGGCCAAGCAGTCCCTCTGCGTGCTGGTGGGCACCCTGAACACCGCCAACGGGATGTTCACCTATGTCAATGCGGGGGGCGCGCTGCCTTTGCTGATGCGCAACGGCGAGCGGTATGAGTGGCTGGAGGCCCCGGTCTACGCGGCCATCGGCATGAACGAGAACGTGTCCTACCGTTCCCAGCAGCTGCGGCTGCGCCAGGGAGACTGCCTGTTCTTGCAGACGGCGGGCCTCGGGCAGACCCCGGGAGAAAACGGGGTCTCCTTCCAGAAACAGGAGCTGCGCGCCGTGCTGAACCGCAGCCGCAGCAGGGCCCAGGCCCCGGAGGAGATCCTGCAGTTCACCGCCGACGAGGCTGCGGCCTACTGCCAGCGGGACGAGGACCGGGTGGGCTATGCGGCCCTGATGCTGGAATACCGCAAAGGGGACAAGGAGCTGGCCCACTGCCAGGTGCCTGCCGTGCCGGCCTCGGCCGGAGAGGTGACCGCCTTCCTCAAAAAGCGCTTTGAGGACAACAGCATCCAGCGCCGGGCCTATGCCCGCGTGGCGGTGATGGTGGACGAGCTGTTCGCCCTGTGCTGCCGCAAGTGCAAAGAAGGGGGCATGGTGACGGTGGAATGCGGTATCGCCCCCGACGGCCAGAGCGTCACGGTCCGGATGAGCGCGCCGCTGCAGGGCGTGAACCCTGTGGAGGACGTGCAGGAAGGGACCGAGGCCAGCGCCGTGGAATTCATTGAGGATCAAACGGAATACCTGACCTTCAAAAAAGGCGAAGAGCAGGATACGGTCACCGCGGTCTGCTTCCTGGAGGAGGAGCCGGCAGCGGCGCTGGGCTGATGCGTCTGCCTGCGGATGGACCGAATAGGAAGGAGAATCGAGTTTTATGACGGAGACCAAGTCCGAACGGCGGGCGGCGATGCAGTTCGCCCGGGGGGCCTATTGGTACTTTCTGTTTTGGGGCGTGTGCTCGGCGTTGGGCACCACGTTTTCTACCCTCATCGACGCCATTCTGGTGGGCAACCTGGTGGGCAGCGACGGCCTGGCCGTCACCAGCATCGCCACGCCGGTGTTTCTGTTTTATGCGCTGCTGGGCATGACCCTGGGGGTGGGCGCCAACGTGAAGATCGGCCGCGCCCTGGGTTCGGACCATGTGGAGGAGGCCAACCGCATTTTCCACGAGGTGCTGCTGACAGGGGTGCTGGTGGGGGCGCTGTGCCTGGCCGTGGTGCTGCCTCTGCGGGAACGGATGCTGGATCTTTTGGGCGCTGAGGATGCGCTGCGGCCTTTGGCCCGGCAGTATCTGACCGTCGTGTTCGGCTCGGCCCCGGTCTTTGTACTGTACCACATCCTGGCCAATACGGTCCGCACCGACAGCGACCCCAAACTGGCCGCGGCCTCCTCGGCTGTGGTGGTGGTGTTCAACCTGTCGCTGGATATCCTGTTCATGCAGGGGTTCAAGTGGGGCATCGTGGGTGCGTCCTCGGCTCTGTGCATCGCGGAAACGCTGGGCCTGGTGGTGCTGCTGTTCCATTTTGCCCGCAAGAGCGCATCCCTGCGGCTGCGGCTGCGCCTGCCCGGCTGGGCGGACCTGAGAGCCTTTGTGGGCAACGGGTTTGGAGTGGGCTCGGCATTTATCTTTCAGGGCGTGGTGATGTTTACCTTCAACACGCTGCTGCTGGCCAGCGACCGGGCCAACGGTGTCACCTATGTGGCCATCTTCGGGGTCATCTATACCATGAGTACCATCCCCGCCGCCATCTTTGATGGGGCGGGCAATGCCATATCTACGGTGGCGTCCATCTTTACCGGGGAGCGGGACAGTGAAAGCATCCTGGTGACCATGCGCCTGGGGCTCAAGATCGTGCTGGCGGGCGGCGCGCTGGTGGGGGCGGTCTTTGTGGTCTTTGCGCCGCAGCTGATGCGGTTCTTTGGCATTGCGGAGCCGGCGGTCCTGGCTATGGCAGTGCCGGCGGTGCGGCTGTACAGCGTCTGCCTGCTGTTTATGGGCGTCAACGTCCTGTCCACCGCATTCTGGCAGGCCATCGGCCGGGCCAAACTGGCCAGCGCCATGTCTCTGGTGCGCAACTTTGTGCTGATGATGGTGCTGGGCGGCATCCTGATCTCCCGGCTGCACATGACCGGCCTCAGCCTGACCTATGTGCTGACCGAAGGGCTGTGCCTGGCGGGAGTGGGGATCGTCCATATGGTCAGCGGGTCCCCGGCCTATGTGACCCGAAAATTCGGCCTCAGCGGCAAGAACTACGAAAAAGTCTATACCATCTCCACCGACAGCATCAACGAGATCGCCAACGACCTGGAACAGCTGTGCGATGCCTGGGAGATCGACTACAAAAAAGCCTTCTTCATCCATCTGATGGTGGAGGAACTGATCCTGAACATCATCAAATTCGGCCTGAAGGATACCAGCCGCCAGCGCTCCATCGCCATCAAGCTGATGGAGAACGGGGATGAGATCATCCTGCGCATCCGGGACAACGTGCACACCTACAATCCTTTTGAGGCCGGCGATGGGGATGAGATCGACAATGCGGTCATCAATCTGATCACCAAAAAGACGCAGTTCTACAACTACCAGAGAAAGCTGATCTTCAACTATCTGTATCTGATCCTGTGAGTGGATTTGGGAGGAAAACATGGAAAACCAAGCCGTTTTTGAAAATGAATGGGAAGTGGAGCGGCTGCACATCCAAAACAAGCTGCTGTGGGAATGCGAACAGCCTGTTTTTGACAAGGTATTCAAGGGCAGGAGCGGCGCCCGCGTACTGGACATCGGCTGCAACAACGGCTGCAAAACGATGGAGCGGTTCGACCGCCCGGAGGTGAGCCGGGTGATGGGGCTGGAGTACAACGAGGCTCTGGCCCGCTGGGCCCATGGCAGACATGGCGGGGAGGTGTTTTCTTTTCATCCCTGCGATCTGGAAAGCCCTTCCTTTGCCCGGGAACTGTCTGCTCTGATGGAGCAGGCGGGGATCGAAGCTTTTGACGTTATCTATGCTTCCTTTGTGCTGATGCATCTGCGGGACCCTCAAACGGTGCTGAAGACCCTGCGTCCCTTTTTGGCGCCCGGCGGCTGCCTGCTGATCGAGGAAGCGGACGACCTGGCGTGCAGCCTGACCCCGGACCGGCAGGGGCTGTTCCGGCAGTTTTTGCAGATGCTGGCATTGGACCCTTATGCGGGCAACCGCCGCTGCGGCGAGCAAGTCGTCGGCTGGCTGGAGCGCTGCGGTTACCGCCGGATCCAGCAGCTGCCCGCAGCCATCCGGGCCACGGGCGGCCAGCTGAAAAAGAAAGAGGACATCTTTGAGGTGTTTTGTTCTTACTTTCCGCAGGATATAAAATTGCTGCAAAAAGTAGAACAAAAAAATAGGGTTTGGTTTGAATGTGAGTGTTGGCTAGAAAGAAATTATGATGCATTGAGAGAAAATGCTACCTCTATGAAGTCGGAATTTGTTTTTGCGCTGCAATTTATTTTGTGCAGGGAGGGAGTGTGATAAGGTTTGAACTTTGAAATCATATCAATTCCTAAGGGGGCCAATTTTTATGTATGCCCGTTGCGTCTGGAAGAATTGGATACTGCCGTTAAGGTGTGCGATATTAGTGTAGGAAAAAATCTTTATACAAAAGATTATTTGGAAAAGAGCCTGAGAAAAGATAATCACTTTTTTGTGTTTCTTCGTGATTTCCAAAATGAAATTGCGGGATACATTTATTTCTATGTAGAAGATTTTAGCCAAACAGCACAATTCTTAAAGATGACTCCTGAGGGATTAAAAACCCTGACGCAGGATCAGCCTGAAAAAATCATTCACATCCGCTCTATCAGTATTCTAGAACCCTATCGCCGGCAAAGACTTGCACGAGGTTTGATCGGGTGGGCTTTAAAATATGCGAACCAAAAAGTAAAAGCAACAGCGGCGGTCGTTGTGTGCTGGAAGCCAAGGGGACAAGACTGTGTTCCATTGGCTCGTACTGTAGAAGATTTGAAGTTTTATTATATAGCCAGTATACCTCGCTTCTGGTATAATGTGCCAAATTTGGAGTGCCCTTATTGTGAGGACCGCTGCCAATGCGATGCTGTCGTATACTACAAAAAGCTATAGGAGGAGAAAAGAATGAATAAAAGAAACCGTATAAAAGTAAAACTTTTGCCGAAATTTATTGTATCATTGACCATTTTGGGCGTTGTGCTATCTGTGGTGATATCACTGTTCAGCTACGCCAATACACGCAGCTATCTGGAAGATCTGTACTCTCACAATGCCACTTTTGGGGCGAAAAGCATTGCCACCATGCTCCCGTTGGAAGATGTAAGGACGATTTTGGCAGAGGGCGGAGACCAAACCGAGACCTATACAGAGACAGTGCAAATGTTCGAAAAGCTGAAAAAAGAAGGCAACATCACTTTCTTGTCTCTTGTGGTGCCGGATGAGGACAGCGTGACCTTCTACATTGACACCTGCGTGCCGGAAATGGGGGATGACCCGGCGGCCCAGAGCCCCTATGGCAGTGATATCCTCTACACCGATGCGGCTTCCACTCCCGACGATTTACAAGTTTATTACGATATCTGGGATTTATATGCGGTGAATACTGGCAGTGAGATGCCGCTGATCACCGACAACTCCTATGGTTACAATTACACTGCTGTGTGGCCCATCCTGGACGAGAATGGGCAGGCCATTGCGGAGATCCAGTACATCATCGATATGCGGGAAGTGCGCAGCTATCTGAACTCTTTCCTGTACACCATGCTGGGCATCTCGGTGGGCATCATCGGTGTGGCGATCGTCTGCTACATCGTTTTTGTGCGCTATACGGTGACAAAGCCTGTGGGTACTCTGGCCGGCATGATGGAAAAGATCACCCGCACCTCCGATTTCAAAAACCAGCACATCGAGATGCACACCGGCGACGAGATCGAGGAGCTGGGCAATTCCTTCAACTTCATGCTGGAGGAGTTGGATAATTACATCGATAACCTTGCCAAAGTCACCGCAGAAAAGGAGCGCATCGGGGCGGAGCTCAGCGTGGCCACGCAGATCCAGGCCAGTATGCTGCCCTGTATTTTCCCGGCGTTTCCGGAGCGGGAGGAGTTTGACATCTACGCCAATATGCATCCCGCCAAAGAGGTGGGCGGCGACTTCTACGACTTCTTCCTGGTGGACAACGACCATCTGGCCCTGGTCATTGCCGACGTGTCGGGCAAGGGCGTGCCCGCGGCCCTGTTCATGGTGATCGCCAAGACCCTGATCAAAAACGAGGCCCTCACCGGCAAGGCGCCCCAGGAGGTGCTGGCGGCGGTGAACAACCAGCTGTGCGAAAACAATGACGCTGAAATGTTCGTCACTGCCTGGCTGGGCATCTATGAGATCTCCACCGGGCATATGGTGGCGTCCAATGCGGGACACGAATTCCCGGCCATCAAACGGCGGGACGGTTCCTTTGAGCTGTACCACGACCGCCATGGGTTTGTGCTGGCGGGCATGGAGGGGTCCCGCTACCGTCCCTACGAACTGGATCTTGCGCCCGGCGATATCCTGTTTGTATACACCGACGGCGTGGCGGAAGCCACCAACGGCGAAAACGTCCTCTATGGCACCGACCGGATGCTGTCGGCCCTGAATGCCTCGGGCGCCTGCAAACCGAAAAAGCTGCTGGATGCGGTCAAGGCGGATATCGACCGCTTTGTGGGGGATGCGCCGCAGTTTGACGATATCACCATGCTTTGTCTGGAAGTCAAGACCACCGACAACGCCGTACAGATGGACAGCCTGACCGTTCCCGCCGAGCTGGAACAGCTGCAAGCGGTACAGGACTTTATCGAGCAGCACTTGCGCACGGCCAACTGTTCCACCAAGGCGGAAATCGCCATCCAGGTGGCAGTGGAGGAGCTGTACGTCAATATCGCGCATTACGCCTATGCTCCCGGCCACGGGGAGGCCACCATTCGCTGCAGCGTCGGCAGCAGCCCCAAAAAGATCACCATTCAGTTTGAGGACGCGGGCGTGCCCTTTGACCCCCTGGCCAAAAAGGATGCCGACATCAGCCTTTCGGCGGACGAACGTGAGATCGGTGGTCTGGGCATCCTGATGGTCAAAAAGAGTATGGACCACATGGAGTACGAGCGCCGGGACGGCAAAAACATCCTGACCATCGAAAAGATCCTGGAGTAAAGCTCTACAAAAATTTACAAAACGTATACATTGAAGCGGCTATTCCAAAGCGCCCTGCGAAAGCGGGGCGCTTTTTTGCTGCCTCCAAGTCCCCTGCACTCAAAGTTAGCAGACACGAACTAAAGAAAATAAAGAAAAAAGGACAAAAATGAAAATTGGGTCTTGACACCGGGGGGGGTATGTTATGATAGGCACACAAAGGAAAGGACCTTCCTTTGAACCTGTTTTGGGTCTCTATCTTTTATACACCATAAGGAGGAAAAATTCATTATGAAGCTCAAGAAAATTGCTTCCCTGATGCTGGCCGGCGTTATGGCTGTCAGCATGCTGGCTGGCTGCAAAGGCTCTGCCAACAGCGGCGAGGAGGAGAACCCCGTTGTTCCCACCACCGGTATCGTTGCAGACGCCAATGGCGTTTTGACCGATGATCAGAAAGAGATCTTCAGCTATGTCGGCAGCACCAATCTGGATGCTATCCTGAAGGAGATTGCCGCAGATACAAAGAATCTTGATGAGGGTGAAATTACTGCTGCTTATAAGAATTTTAAGCCTGGTACTCAGGACCAAGAACTGAACAAGAAGCTGCGGGATAAGCTGGAAGGCTTGAAGGCAAATGGCCCGAAGTATTTCACTGATGCTCCTGCAAATGGCAAGTCTCAGAGCTATGGTTGGGTCTACACCATCTCTGGTAAGATGACGCAGACTGAAGCGGTGGAAGCAACTGCCGAATATTTTGCTCGTTATATGGATAACAAGCAAAATGTGGAGACCGTGGTCAAATACAATGATGCTAAGTACAATGCAGAGTACTCCGTTGAGATCAGCGCTGTGAAGGCTTCCAACAACTCCAATGTTGATGGCGAGTCTGCCTGGGTCATCGCATTTGTTGTTACCCAGACCCTGGGCGACAAGGTGGTCAACAACGTCGGCTGATCGCTTTGACGGCATCTAACACATACGGCATACAAAGATAGGGCCTCCTTTTTTACCTGTTTCGAGTCTCTATCGATTTCTACACTCATATAGGAGGAAAAATTCATTATGAAGCTCAAGAAAATTGCTTCCCTGATGCTGGCCGGCGTTATGGCCGTCAGCATGCTGAGCGCCTGTGGTGAGGGCAGCGGCAACGGCAATGGCAATGAAGATGAGAACAAGCCGGTCGAAACCGTGAGCAACGCTGTGACCTATGCCAACGATCTGCTGAGTTCTGATTTGAAGGAGTATATGAACTTTACCAACAGCAGTACTCTGGATGGTTGGATGAAAGCAATCGCTACTGATACTGATAAGTTCTCCGCAACAGAAATTAAGAAAGTATATACGAGTCTTACTACGCTTGTTAACAAAGCGAGCAAAATGCAAGGCTATGTGAAAGATATGCAGGATAAACTGCGCTCGAATTTGAGAGACAGCAACGTTTTGCTGGCAGATAATGATTTCAAGTCTGTTCCTGCAGACGAGAAGGCTCAGAGCCAGGGCTGGATCTATGTTTTGAGCGGCAAGTTGGACGAAAAGTCTGCGGTTGAGCTGGCAGCTGACGATATTAAAACTTGGGCTGTTGATAGTAAGAATGCCCCTGAGATGCTGGACAACAATAAATACAATTGTGATTACTCTATTGAAATCAGTGCTGTGAAGGTCACCAACGACAGCCTGAGCGGCGAGAGCGCATGGGCGATCGGTGTGGTGATTAATCAGACTGTCACCAAGGCTGCCAACGTCCAGGTCTAACATTACTTATAACACCCCCGGGGCACCATACCGGGAGATGATATAAGGGG
>ERZ1090864.449-NODE-451-length-23553-cov-10.585752_pt1 | contig 23553 bp, 16 predicted proteins | sample MGYA00478479_ERZ1090864 | MGnify/ENA primary metagenome ERZ1090864 (study PRJEB33644, sample SAMEA5815743) | chicken gut metagenome | biome: Chicken; feature: Gastrointestinal Tract; material: Caecum | place: Ireland | collected 2019-01-01 | study: A study of the...
CGTGGGCGTAGAAATGCGGCGGGCAGTCGGGGTCGGGGAACGCCTTGCCCGAGAAGGCATGGGGCACGAACCAGTTGATACCCCGCACCAGAAAGTGGTCGGCCAGGTATTTTTCCAGCCGGACGCCCTCGGCCCAGCCGTAGTTGCCGAAGATCTCGCACATGGCGTTGCCGCCCTTGGCTGGTTCGATGGCCGCGGCGCTCTCGGCCAGGGTGGCCAGACCGTAGTGGTAGAAGGTGCCGCTGCGCGGACGGCCCAGGGCGTCGGCCTGCGGCGCGTCCTCCCCCTGGGGCAGCACCTGGCCGCCGATGTCGTCGATGCCCGCCATATCCTGCCCCTGCAGGGCGCGGAAATAGTGCCCCAGGCCGGACCCGGTGCGGCAGTGCTGGCCGTCGTCCTCGATGGCATGGCCGATGTACTGCACGCCGTGGCCGTGGCACCAGGCGGCCAGCTGCTCGCTGAAACTGACCCGCACCAGCTTGGTCAGGCAGTCCATATAGACCGTGTGGATGCGGGCGGTGGCGTCTCTGCCGTCCTGACGGAACAGCCGGGGCAGCGCGGCGGCCCAGCCGGGGCCGCAGGCTTCGGCGAGGGCGGCCTCCAGCGGGGCGCTCCAGGGCAGGTCCTGGCCGCAGCCCAGCGTGTTGCCCTTCTGATACAAAAAGCCGTTGCCCAGTTCCGGCTCGTCGGAGAAAAAGCCCGCGATGGTCTTGCCGAAGTCGGCGGCATAGTGGGCCCAGTGGGGCTCGTACACCGCGTCGATCAGCAGCCGCACGCTGGCTGGGTCGGTCATGTTGATGTAGTCCCGGTGGCAGCCCGCGTTGCGGCTGGCTGTGACCACCTGCAGCGTATACGCCCCGGCGGGCTTGGTCCAGTCAAAGACCGTGCCCCGCACAAGGGGCAGCAGGTCGGTAACGGTCCCGCCGTCCGTTACCGCCTGCACGGCCAGCAGCCGGTCGGCGGCGGGGTCAAAGACCCGGGCGGGGGGCTTGCCGAAGTAGGCGGCTTCGGCGGCGTTCGCATAGGTGCGCCGGGGCGCGTCCATCAGCCCGGCGGCGCGCAGGTCGGCGGTCACGCGGCCCGGCGCGTCGGGCAGGGGCTGGCAGCGGCAGAAAATACTCTGGCGGCAGAGGGCTTCCGGGGCGGTCCTGACCGCGCCGTTGGCAAACCCGGTGGGGAAGTGGCTGTCGTCCAGGATCCACACCCGCATACCGCGGGCGCGGGCTTCGTCCAGGATCACATCCATATCGGCCCACCATTGGGGGCCACAGAAATCCGGGTGGGGGCGGCTTTCGACGCAGACGGCCTTGCAGCCGGCGCCGTCGATGGCCGCCATCATCTCGCGCAGGACGGGCTCCTCCTCGCCGTGCAGCCAGAGGAAGGGCAGGGTGTGCCTGCCGGCGTGCCCCGCCAGCAGGGTCTGGATCGTTTGGTTTACAGGCATCGGTCAAGATCCTTTCTTTTTTGTTGGGCAGGGGGCGGTCACAGCAGTTCAAATTCCATCCAGTCCACGCGGCCCTGACATTGCAGCCGGAAAAACAGCGGGAAGGCCGCAGCGGGAGCGGCAAAGGGGACGGTCACGGTTTGCCAATCCCCGGCCGCGGCAAAGGGCAGACAGGCGGCCTGCCGGGTGCAGCCTTCGTCAAGAAAAACATCCATTTGCCCGCGGCAGGCAGCCCGCAGCTTGAGCGCAATGCGGGAGGCCTCGCCCAGCGCAAAATACTTGAACCCGGCCACGGTGCCGTCCTGCATGTTGGCAATGTAATGCAGGGCGCGGCGGGGATTGCCGTCCGGGGCGGGCTGTTCGTAGATGTGGGGCTGGGTGTCCCGCACGCAGCGGCGGATGGTCAGCCGCTCCTTCCCGATGCTCTCGTGGGTCAGGTTGCAGGCGTAGGCGGCGTTGTACCGGCCCAGCCCGGCCAGCGGGCCGCCGTTCAGGCCGCAGCTGGTCATTTCTGCCTGATGGAACCGCCCCTCGGCGTCCAGGGCCACCGGCTCGGCGCAACCCTGGCGGCAGCACTCGATGCCGTGGGTCTGGCGGTGGTAGAAGATATACCACTGGCCGCCCAGCTGGACCAGCCCGCCGTGTGTGTTACCATAGGGGGCTTTGGCCTTCGTATTGCCGTGGTAGCCAAAGTCGCCGTTGGAAATAAGGACGCCCCCGTAGCGATAGCCCGCCAGCGGCCGGTCGGACACCGCATAGCAGAGCTCGTGGCTCAGCTCTGAGGAATAGACCAAGTAGTACCGCCCGCCGATCTTCCGGGGGGAGGACGCCTCGTAGAAGCCGTGGCCCGCGAAGTCGGTGCCCAGGGCGGCCAAGCAGCCGGGCAGCACCTCCACCGGCCCGGCCAGGATGGTGTGCATGTCGGGGGCCAGTTCAAAGCCCAGGTCGTACCGCCCGGCCACCTTGGCCCAAGGGGAGTCGGGGGTGGGCACGAAGCCGGTGTACAGGTAGATGCGGCCGTCATCGTCCACCAGCACGCCGGGGTCAAAGAGCTTGGCGGCGGGCTCCGTACCGTCGGGGAAGGCGACGTTAGCCAGGTAGGTGAAGGGCCCCTGGGGCCGGTCGCTGACCGCCACCTCGCAGGCGTTGCGGGCGCCCCGGTTGTAGTAGAGGTAGTAGCGGCCGTCGGGACCCTGGACGCAGTCGGGGGCGGCCAGGTTGCCGGCCTGTTCCAGCGTAGCGCCGGTGGCGGCGTAGGGGTAGCTGACCCCCTCGTACCGCCAGTCCCCCAGGTCGTCCAGCGGGGCGCTCCACACCACGTAGTCGCCGACGCAGAACTGGGTGGCCCCGGCTTCGTCGTGGCTGCCGTAGAGGTAGAGCCGGTCGCCGAAGACCCGGGGCTCGCCGTCGGGCACATACTCGTACAGGGGCAGGTAGGGGTTCATAGCCTGATGGTTCATGGGAAAACTCCTTTCTTACGGTTTTGGGCAGCGGAAAGATCGGCTCAGTCCGGCAGGGGGCGCTGCCCTTCGGCCTCGCGCAGGTAGCGGCGGCAGCAGAGGAAGGGCACGACGGTCCCCGCCGCGAAGGAGAGGGGCCAGCCCAGCCAGACAACGTCCAGATCGTGCAGCAGCCAGGCGCCCGCCGCCACGGCGGCGATCTTGGCGGCCAGCTGCATCAGGCCGCCCGCCAGCGCCTGGTTGGGCCGGTCCACGCCCCGCAGGGTCTGCTGGAAGATGCACATGACGCCGTCCAGGAAGCCCGGCGCCGCGGCGATCAGCAGGTAGTGCTGCACCACGGCCAGCACCCCGGCGGAAGGGTCGGTGAGGAACAGCCGGGCCAGCGCCCCGCCCCCGGCCAGCAGCAGGGCGGCCATGGCGGCGCTGACCCCCAGGCTGAGCAGCAGCGCGGCCCGGATGCCCTGCCGGATGCGGCCCAGCTTGCCCGCGCCGTGGTTCTGCCCGGCGTAGACCGACAGGGAGGAGGCGATGGTCTCCACCGGCATCAGGGCCAGGGTGCCGATGCGGCTGGCGGCGGTGTAGGCGGCCATGACGGTCTCGCCAAAGGTGTTGACGCCGCTCTGGGCGACGACGTTGCTCAGGTTGTTGAAGGCGGACTGCAGGGCGATGGGCAGCGCCAGCCCCGTGATGCGGCCGAACATCCGCCGGTCGAAGGCCAGGTCGGCACGGCGGAGCCGGACCTCGGGGTAGCGCCGCCAGAGCAAAACGGCGGCAAACAACGCCGAGAGCGCCTGCGCCAGCGCCGTGGCCCAGGCGGTACCGGCCACGCCCCAGTGGAAGACCGCCACGAAGAGCACGTCCAGCCCCACGTTGCCCAAGGCGGCGATGACCAGGCAGCAGAGGGCGGTGCGGCTGTCGCCCATGCCGCGGAACACGCTGGAGAACAGGTAGTAGAACAGCGGGCAGACGGCGGTCACGAAGTTGATGCGCAGGTAGGCGGCGGCGTCCTGCAGGGGGCCTTCGGGGGTGCCCATCCAACGCAGGATGGGCTCGGCCAGCAGCAACCCGGCGGCCACCAGCACCACGGCGATGACCAGACCCAGGTAAAGGCTGTTGACCAGCGCCCGGCGGATACCGGCGTAGTCCCGGCGGCCGAAATATTGGCTGATGAGAATGCCCACCCCCACGTTGATGCCGATCATCAGCGCGGCCAGCAGCATGACGATGGGGGCGGTGCAGCCCACGGCGGCCAGGGCGGTCTCGCCCAGGTAGCGGCCCACCACCACGCTGTCGGTGATGGAGTAGGCCTGGTGCAGCAGGTTGCCCGCCAGGGTGGGCAGAGTGAACCGCCACAACAGCCGGGCTGGGCTGCCGGTGGTCATGTCAAGGCTTTGGTTCATGGGGGGGCTCCTTTCCCGGGGCGCGGCGGCGCCGGAATAAAAAATCCCCTTTCGGGCGACACCGGTAAACAGGTCTGCCCCAGGATGCAGGGGGGTCCCTGTTTGCCGGCGCTGCCCGAAAGGGGAACGCCAAATATTTATTTTTGGTACTTTCTTTGCAAAGAAAGTACCAAAGAAATTCTAATTAAAATCGCACATGCGTGCGATTTTGGTTAAAAGTTCTTTGCTTACTTTCTTACAAGAAAGTAAAATCTTTCCGTTTTTATTGTAGCAGAGCAGCCGCGCCGGTGTCAAGGGCCGGATCATTCGGTGCGCTTGCGCGCCTGTTTGCGGTACTGGCTGGGGGTGCAGCCCTTCTCCTTGCGGAAGACCTTGGTAAAGTAGTTCCAGTCGGGGATGCCCACATAACTGGCGATCTCCCGCACGGTCATGGTGGTCTTTTCCAGCAGCTGGCAGGCCGTCTGGACCCGGCGGGCCGCGATGTACCCCACCAGCGAGACGCCCACCTCCTCTTTAAAGCGGCGGGAGATGTACCCCGGCGAGAAGCTGACCCCCCGGGCGATGGACTCCGGCGAGAGGTCCTGGCTGAGATTGAGCTGGATATACTGCATGACCTTTTGCACATGGGGGCTGTAACCTTTGGTGGCCTGCTGGCGGCAGAGGGTGCAGTATTCGTGGATCATCTCGGCATGGATCCGGTCGATCTGCTCGCCGGTGCTGCACAGTTCCAGCTTGCGGGCAAATTTTTCGCTGATCTCATCGCAGAATACTGGGTGGACACCGGCCCCCTCGGCGGCTTTGCGGAACAGCGTGTTGACTGAATAGGCCAGCGACCGGCGGGCAAGCAGCCGGTCGTTGAGGCGCTGGTCCATGCCGGTATGCAGGAAAAACTGGGACTCGGTTAGCGCTTTGGGCTCGTTGCCCTCGGCGATGTAGGCCAGCAGCCGCTCTTCATGGGCGTAGACCTCGCTGACCCGGCGGGCGCGGTCGTTGGGGTCCTCCGCCGGGACCAGGCGGGGCGACTCGGCCCGGTCCAGGTCACACTCCTGCACTTCGGGGTCCTCCAGCCCCCAGGCCGAGAGCAGGATGTTTTTGGCGATGCTCAGCCCGATGGCCCGGGAAATATTCACCGGCACCCGGCGGAGGAGAGCGCTCATCTCGTGAGCCTGGGCAATATCCAGCCCGTTGGCGATGACCAGCGCGCGCTCCTCGTCGGCGTCCGGCGGCATCCAGCGGAAGGGACCGATGGCGTAGAAGGCCCTGGTGTCCGGCCCGGCGCGCAGCAGCACGGTGTCCAGGCGGAAGGTGTCCCGCATGAGCAGGATCTTGCCAAATTCCAGTCCCGCCGCCACCGCCCGCATCTGGGCGTAAAGGCGGTCGGCCTGCTGCATCTGGGCGCGCAGGCCCAGGTCCAGCGGCGTCAGGTCGGCGTCGGGGCTTTCAAAGTACAAAAGGGGCAGGCCCCAGCTCTCCCGCAAAACGTTGCGCAGCAGAGCGAACGCGGTCTGGTTCAGCATAATGGACAATCACCGCTCTCCAAACTTGTGCAAACTGCACAGCATATAGAATGTATGGAAAAATCTTTTGTCTATATTATAGCACATTTTTCTATTTTAGAACAAAAAATTTCTATTTATTTTCAAAATTCTCCGCTACAATAAGGGTACAGAAGCGGCAGGCGTCCGGCGTTGTGCACAAAGGGAGCGCAGCCCTGCCTGTTCACAGTGACCGAAGAAAAGGAGGAATGAACACATGCCTCAAAAAGGCGAAGTCGTGCTGGAAGTCAAAGATATGTGCAAATACTTTGGCGTTACCGTCGCGCTGGACCACGTCAATTTTGTTCTGAAAGCTGGCGAGGTCCGCGGTCTGATCGGGGAAAACGGCAGCGGCAAGTCCACGGTGTCCTCCATTGCGGCGGGCATGCAGAAGGCCACCAGCGGCGAGATGCTCTATCTCGGCAAGCCCTGGGCCCCCGCCAGCGCCCTGGAAGCCCAGGAGAAAGGCATCTGCATGATCGTGCAGGAGGCCGGTACCATCCCCAGCATCCCGGTGGCGGACAACATCTTCCTCGGCCACGAGGAGCTGTTCGCCGTGGGGCCCTTCGTCAACCACCCCAAGATGGTGGCGGCGGCCCAGCAGCTGCTGGACGGCCTGGGCATCGAGATCGACGCCTCGATGCGCACCGGGCGGCTGGACCTGCAGCAGTGCAAACTCATCGAGATCGCCAAGGCCATGTACTGGAAGCCCAAGATCTTGGTGGTGGACGAGACCACCACCGCCCTCTCCCAGACAGGGCGCGCGCTGCTCTACAGGCTGATGCGCCAGCTGGCGGACGAGGGCGGCAGCGTCATGTTCATCAGCCACGACCTGGACGAGATGATGGCCCAGTGCGACGCCGTCACCGTGCTGCGGGACGGCCACATCATCGGCTCGCTGGACAAGAGCGAGTTCGACGGCGACCTGATGAAGAAGATGATGGTAGGCCGGGAAGTCAAGGGCGACTACTACCGCAGCGACATGGACCCCTGCGGCGACGAGGTGGTGCTCAAGGCCGACTGCATCACCACCCGGCGGGACCTGCTCTGCTTCGACCTAGAGCTGCACAAGGGCGAGATCCTGGGCATCGGCGGTTTGTCGGAGTGCGGTATGCACACGGTAGGCAAGGCCCTCTTCGGCTACGAGAAGATCCTAGACGGCCAGGTCCTGGTAGGACCGGAGCGCACGGTGGTCAAGAACCCCGAGACCGCCATCAAGCACGGCATGGCCTACACCTCCAAGGACCGTGACCATGAATCGGTGGGCCTGGCGGGCTCCATCCGGGACAACATCGCCTCCACCGGCTACATCAAGAACCTGCTGGTGGGGCCCATCATCTCCTTCAAAAAAGAGAAAGCCTATGTGGAGAAGGAGATCGCCGACCTCAACCTCAAATGCGCCAGCCAGTACCACGCGGTGAACACCCTGTCCGGCGGTAACAAGCAGAAGGTGGTCTTCGGCAAGTGGATCGGCGGCGACGCCGACATCCTGATCCTGGACTGCCCCACCCGCGGCATCGACATCGGCGTCAAGGCGTCCATGTACCAGCTGATCTACCAGATGAAGAAGGAGGGCCGCTCCATCATCCTCATCAGTGAGGAGCTGCCCGAACTCATCGGCATGTCTGACCGTATCCTCATCATGAAGGACGGCAGGGTGACCCGCGAGGTCAAGCGCACCGAACACCCCACTGAGCACGACCTGATCAATTATATGATTTGAAAGGAGGAGGCTGTCATGCAACAAACGTTATTGAAAATCAAGGAAAGCCGCTGGACCAGCCGCCTGCTTTCCCCTATCATTCTGGTATTGCTGATCCTGCTGTTCTCCGTTGCGACCGGCGGGCGGTTCAGCAACACCCGCAACCTGCAGATGATCCTGGAGCAGGCCCTGGTGGTGGGCACTGTGGCTACCGGTGCGGTGTTCATCTTCGCCACGGGCAACGTCAACATCTCCATGGGCGCCACCACCGCCCTGGTGGCGACACTGGCCGCCCAAGCCTATATGGCCACCGGCTCGGTGCCCATCATGTTCGTGGCGGCGCTCGTATGCGGCGTCCTGATCATGGGTCTGACGGCGCTGCTCAGCACCTGGCTCAATGTTCGGGTACTCTACGTCACCGTCGTCATGATGACGCTGCTGGCCTCCATCCAGATGAGTGTGCTGGGCAGTTCCACCATCCAGCTGCCCTACGCCATGACCAGCGCCCTGGACGGCGCGGGCCTGCCGCTGCTCCTGTTTGTACTCTTCTTTATCTTCTGCACGGTGTTGTTCCACTTCACGGCCCTGGGCCGCAAGCTGCGCTACATCGGCATCAACGACCTATGCGCGGAGCTCACCGGCTTCAAGAAGAGCCGTTACCTCTTCATCGCCTTCCTGGTGGCGGGTATCGGCGTAGGGCTGGGGGCACTGTCAACCATCGTGCGCAATGGCTCCATCACCACCGACACCTGCTCCACTTTGAATATGGACTGCATGCTGGCCATCGTGCTGGGGGGCATGTCCTGCTTCGGAGGCAGCCGGTCCAACACCTACTCGGCCATCGTGGGCGCGGTCATCGTCACGGTGCTCAACAACGGCCTGCTGATGATCGGCGTTTCCAGCACCTTCATCCAGGCGGTGCGCGGCGTGGTCTTCATCATCCTGGTCTGCGCCAGCCAGAAACGCCCCCAGGGCCTGCCCAGCCGCGACGGCTGATCCCCGATTTTGTACCCAAGGATGCCCCTGAGCATCCCATCTATGCTATACTATAAAAAGGAGAACCAACATGAAAGCAAAACGCACCCTCACCTCCGCCGTTGCCCTGCTGACAGCGGCCTCGCTGCTGGCTGCCTGCGGCGGCAGCGCCAGCTCCACCGCCTCCGAGGCTTCCTCCGCCGAGGCCGCCACCAGCGAGGCGGCGTCCTCCGCCAGTGAGTTTGAGCCCATGACCATCGCCTACGCCACCAACGCGGTCAACGAGGATTTCACCGTCAAACAGCAGGCGTATGACAATATCATCGGCCCGGCGCTGAACATCGAGTTCATCTACTCCGAGGCGCTGACCGACGCGGGCGCCCTGACCACCTTCATCGAGAACGCCTACGCCTCCGGCGCCGACGCCGTCATCACCAACCTGTCCAACTCCATCGACCAGGCGGCCGCCGTCTGTGAGGACCTGGGCCTGTACTATGTGGGCATCAGCTCCGCCGACGCGGTGGAGAACACCGACCTGCCCCACTACATCAGCGTGGCGGGCGCTTCCGCCGAAGGCTACGGCGATTCCTACGCCCAGGTCATCGAGAGCATCGTGGGCGACGGTGAGGAGCACAGCATCCTGATCCTCTCCGGCGCGGCGGCCTACGGCGCCACCAGCTTCATCGAGGGCACCGCCGGTTCCCTGCGGGCCCTGCAGGACGTCTACGACCTGACCTACACCCAGGACATCAATACCCTGGCCACCAGCGCCACCCAGGTGGACGCCGAGAACGACAAGGGCATCAAGATCACCATCTTCCCCGGCATGGAGGACCTGGCAAACAACGTTTCCCCCCTGCTGCAGACCGGCGACTATGACGTGCTGGTGGGCACCACCGACATCTACAGCTCCCTGGGCGTCGCCGTCAACGAGGTGGAGGAAGCCCTGGGCATGGACATCAAGTTCATCAACCGGGCCACCTTCTCGGATACCATGAGCAACGCCTTCAACTCCACCGACTCCCAGGGCAGCCCCATCATGGACGGCCTGGTCTGCAACGGCACCTATGAGAACATCTCCGCCGTGCTGATGCTGCGCAACGCCTTCGACGGCTACGCCGACAACATGCGGGACGAGGACGGCACCTGCAGCCGCGTGCCTGGCATGGCGCCCCTGGCCATCACCAGCACCGAGGACTACAACACCCTCTCCAGCGACGACATGCCCTACTCCTTCGTCACCACCGAGGACCTGCTCTCCCTCTGCGGCCCCGACGTGACCTGGCAGGACATCAACGACTTTGGCGCCAGCCTGACCACCGAGAACATCATCGCCAAGTTCGCCGGCTGATCGGCCCGGCCAGCCCTCTGGCAAGATAACGGAGGATGTGACTTATGAAACAACAGAACAAAGTGCTCCGCATTCTCAAGCAGGTCGGCATCACGCTGGCGCTGCCGGTGGCGGTGTTCCTCATCATGGAGGCGCTGGCCTTCTTCACCCAAGGCACCCATGTGATCAAGACCATGCTGGACGTGCGCAACCTGATCCGCAGCGCCGGTATCTCGGCGGCCATCGCCTTCGCCTTCTCCATGAATCTGACCAGCGGCCGCATGGACCTCTCCCTGGGGTCCCAGCGGGTGGCCGGTACCATCATGGGCGGCGTCGTCGCCAACGCCCTGGGCCTGGGCGGCATCTGGGTGCTGGTCTTCGCCATCCTGTTCGGCCTGCTCTTCGGCGGCATCGTGGGCGTGCTCTATGTGACGCTGCGCATCCCGCCCATGGTGCTGGGCATCGGCAGGGCCTGCATCTATGAGTGCGTGGGCTTCGCCGCCACCAACGGCATCGGCCTGCGGCTGGTGGGCACCCCCGGCGTGGAGCTGCTCTCCAACATGAACTTCACCATCGCGGTGGTGCTCATCCTGCTGGCCGTCATGATCGTGCTCATGACCTACACCAAGTTCAGCTACAAGTTCCGGGCCGTCCAGGGTTCCCAGCAGATCGCCCGCAATGCCGGTATCAACGTCTTCGTCAACGTGGCCATCTGCTACACGGTGGCCGGTGTCATCATCGCCATCTCCGGCGTGCTGGACGCCGCCTTCGCCGGTTCCATGGCCGCCAGCATGGGCCTGACCAGCAACGGCACCGTCATGTCCAACATGTTCCCCATGATGATCGGCTGCACCTTCCTCTCCAAGTACATCAACCAGTCCATCGGCATCGTTTCGGCGGCGGTGGCCGTGCGCATCTTCGCCATGGGCCTGACCTGCTTCAACGTGTCGGAGGCCGTCAGCAGCAGCATCAACATGTTCCTGTTCATCGCCTTCCTGGTCTGGCAGGCCAACTACTGGAAGCTGCAGCGCGCCCGGGACGACAAAAAGCGCATCGCCGAGGCCAAAGCCTTCAAGGCCGCCCGCGCCGCCGCCTGAATCCCTTTCTGATCTTTCTCCCTTTGCAAACACGCGGAGCGGTGCGCGCCGCTCCGCGTGTTTGCTGTACAGGGACCGTTTTTTGAAACCTTGCAACGACGGGAAAAGAGTATCTATGGAATTGTTTCTTCTTGCGGCGCAGCAGATGCTGGTCATGATGCTGTATCTGTTTCTGGGGTTTATCCTGGTCCGCCTTGGCCTGCTTTCGCCGGAAGGCTCGCGGGACATCGCCTCGATCTTGGTCAAACTGGTCATCCCCGCCGTCATCATCGAGAGCTTCTGCGTCGGGTTTTCTATGGCGCGGCTGGCTGAATTGGGGCAGAGTCTGATCGCAGCGGCAGTCTGCCTGCTGCTTGCCATCCTGGCCGCGCGCGCGGCGTTCCCCCATAAGCCCATCGAACATTTCAGCGCCGCGTTTTCCAACGCCGGGTTCATGGGCATCCCGCTGGTCAGCGCCGTGTTGGGGAGCGATTCGGTCTTTTACATCGTGCCGCTGGTGGGGCTGCTGAACGTCTTGCAGTGGACCTACGGGGTCGATGTGATCTGCGAAAAGCACACCCCTGTTTCGGTGCGCAAACTTCTGTGGAATCCCCCGGTCATCGGCATCCTGGCGGGGCTGCTGCTCTTTATGACGGGCTGGGGCGCGCATCTGCCCGGCGTCATCGAGACCACGCTGCAGGGGATCTGTGCGCTGAACACGCCGCTGGCCATGATCGTGCTGGGCACCTATCTTGCCCGGGAAAAGCTGTCCTCGTTGTTTACAAAGCCTGCGCTGTATGCCGTCTGCCTGATGCGCCTGGCCGTGATCCCGCTGCTCTCGCTGGCGGTCCTTCACTTCCTGCCGCTGCCGCGGCGCGTTTCTCTGGCCGTTCTGATCTGCGCCGCCGCCCCGGTCGGGGCCAATGTGGCCATGTATGCGCAGCTGCACGGCAAAGACCACATCTATGCAGGCAAGGCGGTCGTCCTGTCCACGCTTCTGTCTCTTTTGACGCTGCCAACGGTGACGGCCCTTATCCAGATCTATTTGTGACGATAAGAAAAGGAAGGATCGCTATGGCAAACCCCGAATCCCAGTTCCGGCGCTACCCGCCGGATTATTCCGGCATCCAGGTGGAAGAACCGGTCTTTGCCCGGATGACCGGCCCCGACGGCCGCGCACGGGACTACCAGATGGACCTTCTGACCCCCGAGAGCGCGGGGAACGCCCCGCGGCCGGTGATCTGCTTTGTGCACGGCGGCGCCTTTATGCAGCCCTGCGACCGCAAGCAGGCCTACATCAGCTACTTCGCCCAGAAACTGCTGCCCGCCGGGTACACCCTGGCCGTGCCCGACTACCCTCTGTTTGAGACCGAAGCCGAACGGGACGCCGCCGGGGACGAATACGCCCAGAGCCGCTATGCGGCCGAGGGCATCCACCGGGCCGCCGCCTGGCTGCGCGCCCACGGGGCGGCATACCGCCTTGACACCGAAAAGATGATCCTGATGGGCGGCAGCGCCGGGGCCATCGGGGCCTTCCGGGCGCTGGCCGAAGCGCCGGACGAGTTCGCCCTGCTGGTGAACCTGTGGGGCGCGCCGGAACGCCTGCCCGATGTGTGGGATTTTCCGCCGGTCTGCTCGGTGCACGGCACCGCCGACCCGCTGGTCCCCTATGACCGGGAACCGCCGCTGCAGCAGGCCCTGGCCGATGCCGGGGTGGCCCACAAGCTCTTTACCATCGAGGGGGCCGGGCACACCCCCATCCCCCAGGCCCTGGAACTGCTGCCGGACCTATTGGACTTCATCCGCGCCAGCCTGGGCTGAGAGCGGCGCGGCCCATTGAAAAACAGGAGGGAAGTTTGCATGAAACGCGATACGCCCTGCGGCCCCATCCGGGGCATTCCGGCCCGGGCAGCCGGTGTGACCGCCTACAAAGGCATCCGCTACGCCACGGCGGGCCGGTGGGAATATCCCGTCCCCGTCACCCATTGGGAGGGCGTCTACGACGCCACCCGCTACGGCCCCAACGCCATGCAGGAGAGCGCCTTCCTGCCGGAGGGGCAGAACGGCCGGTCCCCCTTCTATTACCACGAATTCCGGGAGGGGCTGCCCTACACCTACAGCGAGGACTGCCTGTACCTGAATATCTGGGCGCCCGACGGCGCGCAGAAAGCGCCGGTCATCGTCTACATCCACGGCGGGGCCTTCCTCAACGGCGCCGGGTGGGACAAGGTCTTTGACGAGCCGGTCTGGCCGCAGCAGGGCGTCGTGGCGGTAACGCTCAACTACCGCCTTGGCCCGCTGGGCTACGCCTGCCTGCCCGAGCTGGCCGCCGAAGCCGGGCACACCGGCAACTACGGTCTTTACGACCAACTGTGCGCCCTGCAATGGGTCCATGACAACATTGCGGCCTTTGGCGGCGATCCCGCCAACGTGACGCTGATGGGGCAGAGCGCCGGGGCCCGCAGTGTGCAGATGCTCTGTTCCACCGCCGCCACCCGGGCACTCGTGCACCGGGCGGTGATGTCCAGCGGCGGCGGGGATGATTCCGTCCTGTTCCGGGGCGATCACCGGGCCGAAGCGCAGTACGAGTTCTGGGCCGCCTGGCAGCGGCAGACCGGCGCAGACAGCCTGGCCGCCCTGCGGGCGCTGCCGGCGGGGGCGCTCTTCGCCGCCCTGGGCAGGCTGATTGCCGAACAGGGCTTTGGCGCGGTGCTGGAGCACCTGGGCCCCGTGTGGGACGGCGCACAGTTCGCCGCCGGGCAGCCTGCCCTGGCGATCCCCTATATGGCCGGGGGAAACAGCCAGGATATGCGCCCCGAGATGGCCGCCGACGCCTTGCGGTGGTGCGCCAAACAGCTGGTCCCGAGTTATGCCTGGTATTTTGCCCGGCAGCTGCCCGGTGATGATAAGGGGGCCTGGCACAGCGCAGACCTGTGGTACTGGTTCGGCACGCTGGACCACTGCTGGCGGCCCTTCACCGAAGAGGACCATCGGCTCTCCGGCCAGATGGTGGGGTATCTTGTGAACTTTGCCCGCAGCGGCGACCCCAACGGGACCGGCCTGCCCACCTGGGAGGCCGCCGCCCCGGGCAGCCGGAACGTGCTGTGGATAGACCTGCCGGCCCCGAAGATCTCTCCCCTGCCCGATACGGCGCAGACCGGCGTATTCGGGTGGTGACTTTTTACAGAAGGAGGGTTCCCATGAAAAAGATCGACACACACGTACATGCCGCGTTGGTCAAAACACCTTCCCGCGGCGGCGACCCGCGCCACCCGGAACAGCACTACATCGCCGCGCCCGGCGAACTCTGGCCGCACCTGGAGGCCCAGGGCATCGGCCACGCCGTGCTGATGAGCAGCGGCGAAAGCGAGGGCCCCATCAGCGGCGCTGATAACGCAGGCTGCCGGGCCATCGCCGCCGCCCACCCGGAGCGTTTCTCCTGGATGTGCAATTTTGACGCGAAGGAACCGGCCACCGTGGCGGACCGCATGGCCCGCTGCAAGGCCCAGGGGGCCGTGGGCGTGGGCGAGCTGGCGATCAACGAATGGATGGACAGCCCGATGCTCCAGGCGGTATTCGGGGCGGCTGCCCTCCATCGGCTGCCGGTCACCATCCACATGAGCCCGCGCCCCGGTGTCAGCTACGGCGTCTGCGACCACTGGGGCCTGCCCTTGCTGGAGCAGACATTGGCGAAATACCCGCAGCTCACGCTGGTGGGCCACAGCCAGCTGTTCTGGATGGAGATCTCGGGCGACTGCCCCAAGGACGACAACGCCCGCAGCGGCTACGGCCGTGGCCCGGTCCGGCCCGACGGCAGGGTGCCTGCCTTGCTGGATCGTTACCCCAACCTGTATGCCGATTTATCCGCCTACAGCGCGTCCTGCGCCATTTTGCGGGACGAAGCGTTCGGGCTGGCCTTCCTGGAAAAATACCAGGACCGGCTGTTCTATGCCACCGACACCCTCAACCACTGCCAGACTTTCCCGCTGGGGAAGTTCCTGGACGGGGCCGCTGCCGACGGCCGGCTGAGCGCGGGTGCCTATCAGAAGATCTGCCGGGACAATGCCCAGCGTGTCTACGGCCTGTGACCACAGGAGGTCTCCTATGCGAAACACGATGTCTTTGAACGATGGTTGGCAATTTGCCCGGCTGGCCGACACCCCCGCCACGCCGCCGACACTGCCGGATACAGATATGGAGCCGGTGGCCCTGCCCCATGTCTGGAACCGGGAGGACCCCGGGGCTTCCGGCTGCTGCCTGTACCGCCTGCAGTTTGCGGCGGCCCTGGCCGCCGGGCGGCGCGCCTACCTGGCTTTCGACGCGGTCTGCGGCGTGGCGCGGGTCTTTCTGAACGGCGTGTTCCTGGGCGAACACCGGGGCGGTTATTCCCGCTTCGTGCTGGAGGCGACCGCCGCGCTGCGCCCCGAGAATACGCTGGAGGTCCTGGCCGTCAACACCCGCTATGACGATGTGAACCCTTTGGTGGGGGACTTCACCTACTGGGGCGGCATCCCGCGGCCCGTCAGCCTGCTGACGGTGGAAGCCGACCACTTTGACCCTGCGTACTACGGCGCGCCGGGGCTGGAAATTTTGGAAGCCAACGCGGACGGTCTGCTGCGGCTGGATGCGCGCGTGTGCGGCGGCGACGGCTGCGAGGTGGAATACCTGGTGACTGACGCCGAAGGGCAGCAGGCGGCGGCCTGCCGTGTGAAGGCTGCCGCCCCGGCGGCGCAGCTGCGCCTGAACGCCCCGCGCCTGTGGGACGGGCAGGCGGACCCTTACTGCTACCGCTGCACCGCCCGACTCTGGCGCGGCGGCAGGGTCTGTGACGAAGTGAGCCTGCCCTTTGGTTTCCGCACGGTAACATTGGACGCCGAGAAAGGCTTCTTCCTCAACGGGCGGCGGCTGCGGCTCAACGGCGTGGCCCGCCACCACGACCGCCAGGGGGCCGCCTGCGCCCCTGCCCCCGCCCAGGTGGAGGAGGACTTCGCCATCCTGGACGATCTGGGGGCCAACGCGGTGCGCCTTTCCCACTACCAGCACCCCCGGCAGGTCTACGACCTCTGCGACAGCCGCGGTCTGGTAGCCTGGGCCGAGATCCCCATGCTCTCGATGCCGGAAGGCAACGGCGCCGTGGTGGAAAACGCCCGCACCCAGTTGACGGAACTGATCTTGCAGAACCGGCATCACCCCTCCATCTGTTTTTGGGGCGTCCAGAACGAGATCGCCATGATGGGGGAGCACCTGGCCATGTACCGCCATGTGCGGCAGCTGCATGAACTTGCCAAAGGGCTGGACCCCACCCGCCTGACCGGCGCGGCCAACCTGTACAGCGTGCCCAACAACAGCCAGCTGAATTTTTTGACCGATGCGGTGGGCTACAACGTTTATTTCGGTTGGTATTACGGGGAACTGGAGGACTATGGGCCTTTCCTGCGGAAGTTCCATGAGGATAACCCCGGCGTGGCCCTGGGCATCACCGAGTACGGCGCCGACTGCAGCGTACAGTACCACACCGACGCCCCCGCCTGCAAGGATTACACCGAAGAGTTCCAGTGCCTTTTCCACGAGAAAGCCTACGCTGCCATCCAGTCGGACCCCAAGCTGTGGGGCAGCTTTGTGTGGAACCTGTTCGATTTCAGCAGCGCCATTCGGAACGAAGGGGGCGTCAAGGCCCGCAACTGCAAGGGCCTCGTCACCTGGGACCGGGCCGTCAAGAAGGACGCCTACTATTATTATAAGGCCTGCTGGAGCCAGCGTCCCTTCGTTCATCTGGCGGGCCGCCGCTACCAGAACCGCTGCGGGGCAGCCACGCAGGTCAAGGTCTATTCCAACCTACCGTCGGTGGCGCTCTACGTCAACGGCCGCCTTTTTGCAGAGCAGAGCGGCCGGACGGTCTTTGTCTTTGAGGGAGTCCCCCTGACCGAAACGACCTGTCTGGAAGCCTGCGCGGGCAACTGCCGGGATTCCATGACGCTCCGCCGGGTGAACGCGCCGGACTCCGCCTATACCTGCCCCCAGAAAGGGCAGGGCAACCGGGTGACCAACTGGTTCAAACAGCAGCAGGCTGCGGTGGACCTGTTCCCCCAGGGGCGTTACTCCATCAGCGATAAGATCGGCGACCTGCTGGCCGACCCCCGGACCGCTGCCGTTCTGGAGGAAGCGCTGCCGTCGGTCATGGCCGACCCCCGCTCCCGCACGATGGGCGGCATGACGCTGATGCGGGTATTGGATCACAACGCAGACACCGTCACCGAGGAGCAGGCCCTGGCCGTGAACGCCCGCCTCAACGCTATCCCCAAGCCTTGAACCGGCCCGTCCCAAGGAGGAACCCTTATGCCAAAACGCCCCCATATCATCATCTTCAATCCCGACGAGATGCGCGCCGATACCATGGGCCACCTGGGCAACCCCGCCGCCCACACCCCCAATCTGGACGCCTTCGCCCGCAGGGAGGCGGTTTCCTTTGCGAACGCCTACTGCCAGAATCCCGTCTGTGTGCCCAGCCGGTGCAGCTTCTTTACCGGGCTGTACCCCCATGTGCACGGCCACCGCACCATGAGCTACCTGCTGCGCCCCGGCGAAAAGACGCTGTTTTCGCAGCTCAAGGCTGCCGGTTACGCGGTGTGGATGAATGACCGGAACGACCTGTGCGCGGCCCAATACCCCGGCTGGGTCGAAAGCCAGGCCGACACGGTCTTCAGCGCAGAAGGCCCCGCCGCGCCGGGGCCGGTCGATCCGCAGAAGCGCGGCGAACCGGGCGGGAAATACTACTACTCCCACTTTGAGGGGCAGCTGGGCCTGGACGCGGACGGTCGCAATTACAGCCGCGACGACGAAGCGGTGGACGCCGCCATTGCGCGCATCGGCCAATGGAAGGCGGGGGACCCGCCCCTGTGCCTGTTCCTGGGGCTTTTGTTCCCCCACCCGCCCTACGAGGTGGAAGAACCCTACTTTTCTATGATCGACCGTACACGGCTGCCGCGACGGATCCAATGGAAAGACTGCCGCGGCAAGTCCCGCATGATGGAGATGATCCATCACTACCAGAATCTGCAGAACCTGACAGAAAGTGAGTGGGATGAACTGCGGGCGGTATACCTGGGCATGTGCGCCAAGGTGGACGACCAGTTCGGGCGCCTGTGCGGCGCGCTGCGCCGGGCGGGGATCTATGACGACTGCGCGATCTTCTTCCTGTCGGATCACGGCGATTTCGCTGGGGATTACGGCATGGCGGAAAAGGCGCAGAACTGTTTTGAGGACTGCCTGACCCGGGTGCCGCTGCTCGTCAAGCCGCCCGCCGGGACCGCGCTGGACGCCGGGGTGTCGCAAAGCCTGGTGGAACTGGTGGATTTTTACGCCACGGCGCTGGACTTTGCCGGGCTGCCGCCGGACCGGGAACAGTTCGGGCGCAGCCTGCGGCCCGTGTTGGCGGACCGCACCGCCGCCATCCGGCAGGTCGTGTTCTGTGAGGGCGGCCGCCGCCCCGGGGAGACCCAGTGCGACGAATATCACCAGGAAAACGGCGAGGTCGCCCGGCAGAGCGACGTCTACTGGCCGAAGAAGATGGCCCAGGCCGACGACGAAGCTCACGCCAAGGCGACGATGGCCCGCGACAGCCGCTACAAATACATCCACCGCAGCGCCGGGCGGGACGAACTGTACGACCTGGAAACAGACCCGGCCGAAACAGACAACCGCATCGACGACCCGGTGCTGGCCCCAGCGCGCGACCGGCTGCGGGCGGCGATGCTCGACTGGCTTCAGACGACTTCGGACGTGGTCCCCTGCGACTATGACCGCCGTATGACGGACGGCCGCCTGTGGGGCATGGTCCGCCATCTGGTGCCCGCCGGGGCGGAGGAACAGGTCCGTGCCAGGATCCGGGAAGGCATCGGCATCGGCGCGCTGTTCGCCTACTGCATCGGCCTGCAAAAGGCGGCGGACCGGCCGCTGCCCGATCCCCAGGGCGCGGCGCCGCCGGACCCCGCCGCGCCTGGCTCACAGGCGAAGCATTTTTGACAGCCGGTGGAACGGCGGGCAGCGCTCCCGCCCCACCGGACAGATCAGATACGATTTCAGGAGGAAGATACGTTATGGTTGATCTCAAAGCGGCCCCTTTTTATCTTGACGACGAACAGATCCGCTGGGTGGAGGATACCATCGCCCAGATGACCCTGGACGAAAAGCTGGGCCAGCTGTTCGTCATTCTGCAGGCGCAGCCCGGCTTTGGCGAGCCGCAGATCGCCGACCTGGTGGCCAGGTCCCACATGGGCGGCCTGCGCTGGCAGAACGGCGGCAGCAAAGACCAGATCCACAGGCAGCTGGCCCTGTTCCAAAAGCACAGCAAACTGCCGCTGCTCGTCGCGGCCAACTGTGATGACGGCGGCAACGGCGCGGCGCCGGAAGGCACCTTTGTGGCAACCGCCGCCGAATGCGGCGCCGGCGAAGGGACCGAGAACGCCTACCATGTGGGCTTTGTCTCCGGCCGGGAGGCCGGCGCCTTGGGCGCAAACTGGATGTTCAACCCGGTGGTGGATGTCTACATGAACTGGCGCAACACGATCGTCAACACCCGCAGCTACGGCAGCGACCCGGACAAGGTCATTGCCAACGCCCGGGCCTACATGCGCGGCATCAAGGACGCCAACCCCAACATGGCCTGCACGATCAAGCATTTCCCCGGAGACGGCGTGGAGGAACGGGACCAGCACCTGGTCATGGGCGTCAACGACCTGAGCGTGGAGGAATGGGAGGCGACCTTCGGCAAGGTCTACCGCACCCTGATCGCCGACGGCGTCGAAGCCGTCATGGTGGGCCACTTTGCGCTGCCCGCCATGAGCCGCAAACTGCGCCCCGGCCTTGCGGATCAGGACATACGCCCCGCTACCCTCGCGCCGGAACTGCTCACCGACCTGCTGCGCGGGGATATGGGCTTCAACGGCGTCATCATCTCGGACGCTTCCCACATGGTGGGGCTGACCGCCGTAGCCCGGCGGGAAGACGCCGTGCCCGGGGCCATCATTGCCGGGTGCGATATGTTCCTGTTCGCCAACGACGTGGAGGAGGACATCGGCTTTGTGCGCGCGGCCTATGAGCGGGGCGACCTGACGGAGGAACGCCTGTCCGATGCGCTGCACCGCATCTTGGGCCTGAAGGCGAAGCTGCGCCTGACCGACCCGGCGGTGCGCACGCCGGACGAGCGGGACCTGGCATGTATCGGCTGCGCCGCGCACAGGGCCTACACCGCCGCCGCTGCTGACAGCTGCATCACCCTCGTCAAGGATACCCGCGGCAATCTGCCTGTCACGCCGCAGCGCCGCAAGCGGGTCTTTCTGGTGTACGTGGGCACCACGCCCACCAGCAAGGGCTACAAGGGCGACCCGGTCAAGCAGATGGTGGTGGAAGAACTGGAACGGGCAGGTTTCCAGGTGGACCTCTGCCCCAACTTCTACGTGCTGGAAGTGGAGAACGGCGTCACCCCCGCCAACTTTGCCAGGATGCTCTCTCATGAACCGCGGGCCGATTTTGTGCGCAGCCATGACTGGGCGCTGATCGTCCTCAATGTCAAGGGCTACGCGCAGGAAAACAACGTCCGCCTGCGCTGGAGCTGCAACCACAGTATGGAACTGCCCTGGTACAACGAGGAAGTGCCCACGGTCGCGGTGAGCCTGAACTATACCAACCATCTGATCGACCTACCCCAGGTGCACACCTTTATCAACGCCTATGCCCCCACCCGGGAACATATCCGTGCGGTCATCGAGAAGATGACCGGCCAGAGCGGCTTCCGGGGCCAGGCCGAGGAGAACGTGTTCTGCGGCCGGTGGGACACCCGGCTGTGAACGGCAGGAAGGAGCGATGCCCATGAAGCGCAGCGAACTGCTGGCGCGGATGGACCTGCAGATCCCGGCGGCGGCGCAGATCCGTGTGATCGTGTGCAGCGATGTGGCAAATGAGGCGGACGATCCCTTTGCCGTGGTGCACCATCTGCTCACGCCCGCTTTTGACGTGCGCGGAGTGATCGCCGCCCATTTTGAAGGAAAAAGCGGCGACGGCACCTCGATGGAACAGAGTTACCGGGGCCTGCAAACGCTGCTGGATGCAGCGGAACTGGAGGATGTCCCGGCGCTGCGGGGCTGCGCCGCACCGCTGGCGGCGGAGGACGACGCGCCGGACAGTGAAGGCGTGCGCTTCCTGATCCGGGAGGCGCTCCGCCCGGACCCCCGGACACTGTATGTGACGGTGCTGGGCGCGCTGACCGACGTGGCCGCCGCCATCGCGCGCTGCCCCCAGATCGCCGCGCGGATGACGGTGGTCTGGATCGGCGGCGGGCCGTACCCGCACGGCATGCGGGAATTCAACCTGATGCAGGACCCGGCGGCAGCCCGGGCGGTGTTTGCATCGCCGGCGGCGCTGTGGCAAATCCCGCTGAATGTGTACGCGTCCATGGAGGTCACGCTGGCCGAACTGGCGGCCCGGGTGCGCCCCTGCGGGGCGGCCGGGGCGTACCTGTACCGGCAGCTGGCGGACTATAACTGCCGGACGTTTCAGCCGGGTGGGAACCTGCGCCGGGGAGAAAACTGGTGCCTGGGCGACCAGCCCGCGGTGGGCGTCCTGCTCCAGTGCCCGATGCGGGGCAACTGGCATACCTGCCCGGCGCCCCGCATCCGCGGCGATATGACCTACGCCCCCGACCCCGGCGGCAAAATGATCCGCGTCTATGACGCAGTGGATCCCCGCATGATCCTGGAGGATCTTTACGCCAAACTCAAGCTGTGTTACGGTGAGAGAAGAAAGGTGGAACTATGAAAAATACGACCGCATTACAGGATTTCGTCCGGCAGAAGCCTTTCCTTGTCTGCGTGGATTCGGACGGCTGCGCCATGGATACCATGGACATCAAGCATATCCGCTGCTTCGGCCCCTGCATGGTGGCCGAGTGGGGGCTGGAAGCCTGGCAGGAGCCGGTGCTGAAGCGCTGGAACGAGATCAATCTGTATTCCATGACCCGGGGCATCAACCGGTTCAAGGGGCTGGTCATCGCCCTGACCGAGATCGACCGCCGGTATACCCCCATCCCGGGGCTGGCCGAACTGGCCGGCTGGACGGCCCGCGCGGCGGAACTGTCCAACGGCGCGTTGGAGAAAGCGCTACCCGGTGCAAAAGGCCCGGCGCTGGCCAAGGCGCTGTCCTGGTCGAAGCAGGTGAACGCCGCTATCGACGCGCTGCCGGAGAGTGGGAAAAAGCCCTTCGCCAACGTGGCCGAAGGGCTGGCCGCCGCCCATGCTGCGGCGGACGTGGCGGTGGTGTCCAGCGCCAACCGGGAAGCGGTGGAGGAGGAATGGAGCCGCTGCGGCCTGCTGGAGTCGGTGGACGTGCTGTGCTGCCAGGACGCCGGGACGAAGGCCGACTGCATCGCGCAGCTGAAGGCGAAGGGGTACGCGGCAGACCACATTCTGATGGTGGGCGACGCGCCGGGCGACCGGGACGCGGCGCGCAAAAACGGGGTGCTGTTTTACCCGATCCTCGTGCGCTGCGAGGCGGACAGCTGGGCCGGATTCGCGCAGATGGCGCTGCCGGCGTTCCTGGACGGCAGTTACGCGGCAGACGAAGCCGCAGCCGAGCGCCGCTTTGAGGAGAACCTGCGCACAGAAGGATAAACGAAAGAAGATTTTTTATTCAGATGTCTAAGGGGGAATGCTATTCAAGACCTGACGAGAGAAAGGTTTATTTTGCAGTGCCGCCAACCCGTGATGGTTGGCGGCATTTTTGGGCCCATGACCGGGGCGTGGGCATGCTTCCGTGCCCTGTAGGGCGGAAAAATTGGAGGTCGCATAGAAATCACACGCAGCTTTGTAGTATAATGATCCTATAATGGGAAAAAGGGGATGACTGCCATGCTGGATCTTGCCAACCTGCGCCAATACAAGGAAAACAACCGTCTGGAAGCCAAGCGCGCCCAGGGCGGGCTGCCCCGCAGCATCTGGGAGACCTACTCGGCCTTTGCCAACACATTCGGCGGATACATCCTGCTGGGCGTGGTCGAAAACGCCGACAAGAGCTTCTCCAGCGTGCCGCTGCCCGACCCGGAACGGCTGGTGGCGGACTTCTGGAACGGCGTCAACAACCGCGCCGTCACCAATGTGAATATCCTTTCGGACCAGAATGTGCAGATCCGGGAAAGCGAGGGCAACCGCATCGTGGTCATTGAGGTGCCGCGGGCCGACCGGCATGACAAACCGGTCTACATCGGTACTGACCCGTTCGCGGGCACCTACCGCCGCAACGGCGAGGGCGACTATCGCTGCACGCGGGAGGAAGTGCTGGCCATGCTGCGGGACCAGGCGGACGTCACCCAGGATGCCCGGGTCATGGACACCATGACGCTGGAAGTATTGGATATGGACACCATCCGCCGTTACCGGCAGCGGATGGACAACCTGCGCCCCGGACACGTTTGGTCGGAACTGCCCACCGAGGAGTTCCTGCACCGCATCGGCGCGATGGCGCGGGATCCCCAGGGCCGCCTGCGCCCCACGGCAGCCGGTCTGCTGATGTTCGGCCACGAATACGAGATCGTGCGGGAATTTCCCCACTACTTTCTCGACTACCAGGAACACGACCGCCC
>ERZ1090864.451-NODE-453-length-23474-cov-6.313549_pt1 | contig 23474 bp, 29 predicted proteins | sample MGYA00478479_ERZ1090864 | MGnify/ENA primary metagenome ERZ1090864 (study PRJEB33644, sample SAMEA5815743) | chicken gut metagenome | biome: Chicken; feature: Gastrointestinal Tract; material: Caecum | place: Ireland | collected 2019-01-01 | study: A study of the...
TGATAAAAAGTAGGGGGTGAGGCCGTGGCGAACCGCGCACCGTCAAAAACAAAAATCAGAGAATCAATCGAAAACCAACTATGGAAAAAAGGCGCAAATATCGAATGTTTTGAGGACCTTATCAGGGACTATATGACGCTGTATGACGTAAAAAAGGCACTTGAAAAGGACATAAAGAAGCGCGGTGTATCATATGAGACGAAGTCGGCAGCAGGCTACCCCATTGTCAAACAAAATCAATCCGTAAAGGACCTTGTTGCCGTGAACAAGCAGATGCTGCTCATTCTTGAAAAACTCAAATTGACAACAGACAATGTCGATGCGGGAGTTGATGAAACGCTGTGAACACGCATGTACAAAAATGGATTGACATTGTTGAGAATGAGACATATGCGGTATGCAAATGGCAAAAAGCCCTCATAAAAAAAGTTAAATGGTGTTTTGAGAATGAGGATATCTATATTGACGAAGAACAGCTGGAAAATTATGTCGGACTGTCAAAATATTTTCAGTTTGAGCAGCTCTTTCCGTGGCAGGAATTTGTTATCGCCTTGCACGATTGCACATATTGGAGAGATTCGGGCATGCCACGATGGCCGGATCTGTTTTGTCTGATCGGGCGGGGCGCCGGGAAAGACGGAACCATCGCCCTTGAAGCGGTATGTCTCATGTCGCCATACAACAACATCCGGGAATATGACGTTGATATATGTGCAAACAACGAAGATCAGGCCATGCGACCGGTACAGGATGTGATCAGCGCCTTTGAAGAACCGGAGCATATTAAAAAGCTCAAGAGATTCTTTTACTGGACAAAAGAAAGCGTCAAGTGTCTTAAGACAAAGTCTATCATGAGAGGACGGACAAACTCGCCGAAAGGAAAAGACGGACTACGGTCCGGGATTGTTGTATTTAACGAGATACACCAGTATGAGGACTATAAAAACATTAACGTTTTTACGACTGGACTTGGAAAGAAAAAACATCCAAGACGCTCATACTATACAACAGATGGGGACGTTCGGGAGGGGCCGCTGGACGACCTTAAAGAAACGTCTGAGGCGATTCTTTTCGGTGGTGAACCGGATAATGGGTTACTGCCTTTCATATGCGCACTGGACGATAAAGAAGAAGTCCACGATGAAAGAAACTGGCCAAAAGCTAACCCATCATTACCGTATCTGCCGCATCTTTTGACGGAGATAAGGAAAGAGTACAGGGACTGGGTAAAAGACCCGCATAAACTCACGGCATTCATGACAAAGCGAATGAATATCCCGGAAAATGCTGAAGAAGTTGCGGTGACGGACTACGAAAATATCAAATCAACGAATATCATACTGCCGTCATTGGAGCGATGGAGCTGTGTTTGCGGCATAGACTATACCAAGATTACAGACTGGGCTTCGGTCAACCTGCATTTTAGAGATGGAGACATGAGATATGACATCAATCATTCATGGATGTGCCTGAAATCCAAAGACATTCCGCGAATGAAATGCCCTTGGAAGAAATGGGCCGATGAAGGCCGGCTGACACTGGTCGATGAAGAAGAAATACATCCGTCGCTGATCACAGACTATATCCAAGAGGCAAAAAGGAAATATTTTATCAAGATGCTTGCGATTGATGATTTCCGGTATGCATTATTGACGAAAGAACTGAAAAGTATTGGTTTTGACACAAAAGTGAACAAGAATTTAAAGCTTGTAAGGCCATCGGATATTATGAAGATTGTGCCGGTCATAGACAGCTGCTTTGCGAACCATTATTTTGTCTGGGGAGATGCGCCGGAATTAAGGTGGGCTGCAAACAATACGAAATTGATTCCACACGGGAGGAAGCCGGGGCAGCAGGATGACAGCTATATCGGGAATTATGTTTATGGCAAGATTGAGCCGAAAAGCAGAAAGACAGACCCTTTTATGGCGCTGGTCGCTGCTATGACAATAGAAGATGCCCTGCCGGCGAAGCGCCCGGCACCGACACCGGAGATTAAAGTTTATACATATTAGGAGGTGGTACAGATGGGATTTAGCCTGAAGGACTGGTTGATTAAAAAAATGTTTAAAGACACAACAAAATATGTCAACATAGCAGATATCATGTCCGATCAGGATGTCCAAAACGCCGCCTATGAAATATATCTTCGGGAATTGGCCTTTTGGACATGCGTCAATAAAATCGCAAATGCCGTCAGTAAATGCGAATTTAAGACGTTTTACAGAGGGAAAGAGGTTAAAGAAAAAGAGTATTACCTATGGAATGTCGAACCGAACCAAAACCAGAATGCTACCGCTTTTTTGAACAAACTGATTGGAAAGTTGTACAGAGAAAACGAAGCACTTGTGGTTGAGATAAACAATCGTCTATATGTCGCTGATGCCTACTCAAAAGAAAAGTTTGCACTAAAAGACTATCGGTTTGACGGGATTGTTATTGATGATTATCAGTTATCCGAAAGCAAATACATGTCAGATGTGTTGTTTTTTGAACTCAATTCAAAAGATATCCGGAAGCTGATCAACGGTATGTATGAATCATACGCCAAGTTATTTTCGTATGCACAAAAGGCATATACGAAATCAAGAGGGCACAAAGGTATTTTGAATATCGAGGCGGTTGCACAGGAATCGGAGAATTTTAAGAAGACTTTTGACGACTTAATGACAAATCATTTCAAAAACTTTTTTGACAAAGACAATGCAGTCCTGCCGCTTTTTGATGGATATGGTTATCAGGATATTTCACAAAACGCTAAAACGTATTCAACTGAATCGACAAGGGATATCAAGGCGCTGGCGGATGATATTTTTGAATTTACGGCCAGGGGATTCTCTTTCCCTCCATCGTTGGCAAAGGGCGATGTACAGGACACAAGCAAGGCGGTCGATGAATTGCTGACATTTGTGATAGACCCGTTATGCAAAATGATGCAGCAGGAGATTAACCGAAAAAGAAATGGCTTCACAGGATTTGCAGCAGGAAATTATATAAAGATTGATACGCTGGCAGTAAAACATATCGACATCTTTGACATTGCAACACCGGTCGATAAGTTAATTTCATCAGGCGCATTCACAATTAACGATATCAGAAAAGTTATTGGGGAGCCGATGATTGAAGAAGAATGGGCAGATCAGCATTTTATAACTAAAAATTACAGCACCATTCAGGATTTACTTGAAAGCATGGAGGTGAATAATAGTTCTTAGAATAAAAATGTATATGCGGTTGAGCATATTGGAGAAGTCCTGTCAGGGTATGTTCCTGACCTCCTGATAATACCGAGAGACACGGCGAAAGGCTGTGTCTTATTTTGATACTTAAAATTCAACGGAAAGGATTGAAAGATATGTTAGTAGAAATCAAAAAAATCAGCAAAGCTGAAGTAACGGTAGTAAGCAGTTTAGATGTGGCAGAAACTTTTGAAAAAGAGCATCGTAGGGTGTTACAGGATATAAGAGAATTAAAATGTAGCGATGAATTTAGAGAGCACAATTTCGTGCAGTCCTCTTACGCTGATACACAAAATAAAAGGCAGCCAATGTTTCTTATAACGAGAGACGGATTTACTATCCTTGTAATGGGATATACTGGCGAAAAGGCCATGCGTTTTAAAGAAGCGTATATTAAACAATTCAATGCAATGGAAAAAGCTTTGCAAGGGAAACTAATTGAACGGGAGAAAGGGATTGCGGTCAGACAGTCACTGACGAAAGCACTTCAGCAGTCCACAGAAAATGAAAGACTGCATGGATATGCTTACGCTACTTATACCAACTGCATTTACAAGGTACTGTTTGGGAAAAATGCTAAACAACTCCGCGAGGAATTAGGAATCGAAAAAAAGGACGATTTGAGAAATTATTTATCAGCGGAAGAATTAAAATCTGTCCAGTCAATGGAACGTCTCATCAGTGGGCTTATAGACTGCGGATGGGGATATGACCAGATTAAGGAGTTTATACAGAAGAATAATACGATGCCGCAGATTGTAGCATAAAGTTTTGAAAATTTTACACGCAGGAGGTGAAAAAAGTGGGGAAAATTATAACAAATTGGCGTCTGGAACCAAAACAGGAGGAAAACAAAACATCACTATACATTTATGACGATGTGACAGAATACGGAGAGTTTAACTGGGACACATGGGATTATGATGAATCTGAAACGTCTGCAAAGTATTTTGCACAAAAACTCGGAGAAATTCCAGACGGTCAGACGATTGAATTACACATCAATTCAAACGGAGGTTCGGTTAAAGAGGGTGTTGCGATCTACAACAACCTCAAACAGAAACAAAACCATAAGGTCGGTATTGTCGATGGCGTCGCTCACAGCGTCGCTTTTTTAATTTTACAAGCATGCGATGAAAGAAAGATGTGCCTTGGTACAACGGCGCTGATCCATAACATGTGGATGTACTGCTACGGCAATGCAAGCCAATTAAGAAAATATGCAGATGACCTTGATGACATGATGGAGGCTAACCGTCAGGTATTTATGGAGCGTGCCAAAATCACAGAAGAACAGCTCAAAGAACTAATGGAAAATGAGACATATCTCACACCGGATAAGGCATTGAAATACGGCCTGATCGATGAGGTCATGGGAAAACAGGCACCGACGGAAGAATCAGAAAAACTACTGCAAAAACTGTCAGAAATGCAGAAACAGTTAAACCGGCAGCAGAGCTTCAGGGAACAACTCGCGTTACTGCAAAAAAATACAGAGAAAAACGAACCAAAAGAAAATAAAATATTAAATCTATTTAAGTAGGAGGCCATATGAAGAATTTAGATGTACTGGAAAAGCAGAAACAGGAAATTATTCAGAGAATGAACGAAGCTATCAAAAACAATGATGCAGAGACATTTCAGGCATCGTTCGTCGAAATGTGCGAAAGCATTCAGCAGAGGGTTTTAGAGGAAGCGAAGGCGCTGATCAATGAAACTGACCAGAAAATCCTTGCCGCAAGAGGCGTCAGACAGCTGACATCAAAGGAGACCGAATATTATCAGGCTGTCATTGGAGCAATGAAATCACAGAATCCAAAACAGGCTATCGAAAACCTTGATGTCGTTATGCCGTTTACGATCATCGACAAAGTGTTCGAAGACCTTCAGAAAAATCATCCGCTGCTGTCAAAAATTCAGATGACGCCGGCCACAGGGCTGACAAGAATGATGATGAATACCAACGGTTATCAGAAAGCCGCTTGGGGAAAACTGACAGCTAAAATTACACAGGAATTGACATCAGGCTTCAAAGAGGTTGACGTGACACTGGATAAACTTTCAGCGTTTATCCCGATTTCAAAAGCGATGCTTGATCTGGGACCGGAATGGCTGGATAGATACATCAGAGCAATCCTGTATGAAGCATTTGCAAACGGCCTTGAAGATGGCGTTATCAACGGCACAGGAAAAGATATGCCGATTGGTATGACAAAACAGGTCGGCGATGATGTTACAGTCACAGGTGGCGTATACCCGGACAAAACACCGGTTAAGATCACAAGATTCGATAATATCCAGTTAAATAAACAGGCTGCAATCCTGACGCTCAACGAAAAAGGCGAAACAAGAAGAATCGACGACCTTATTTTGATCGTCAATCCGTTTGAGTATTTCAGCAAAATTTTACCGGCGATTCAGGTGCCGCTGCCGGGAGGCGGATATGCGCAGTCACTGCCATTTGACATGACCATCATTCAGTCACCGGCCGTTAAAATGGGAACAGCGGTCTTTGGTGTGCCAAGATTATATTTTTGCGGAGCCGGCATGGAATCCAACGGAAGAATCCTTTACTCAGACGATTACCATTTTCTGGAAGATGAAAGAGTATATCTCATCAAAGGTTACGCCAACGGATTTGCGATTGATAACAATGCCTTTATTGTTTTTGATATTAGCAATCTTCAGCCGATGTATTACAAGGTTGAAACAGTGCAGAGTGTCACAGATGTTGAAAACGCTGAATTGGCATCTTTAAAAATTGGCGGACACGCATTGACGCCGGAGTTTGACGCAGCGACAACAGAATATACCGTGGAAACAAGCGACGCATCAAACACAGTGACAGCGATGGCAGCAGATGCGACAGCAAGCATTGATGTGACATACAACGATGAAGTTATCGCAAACGGCAGCAGGATCACATGGGAAGCAGGTGCAGGAAATGTTGTCAAAGTAAAAGTAACTGACGGCAGCCAGACAAAGACATATACGATCACAGTCACAAAGTCCGGTGAATGATATGGATGAACTCTTTGAGGAAATCAAAACCTATCTTGACATCACATGGGATATGACGGCCGCGGAGGAGAAAAAACTCCGCGGTTCAATCAAAAGAGGCATGGCGTACCTTGAAGGGAAAATAGGGCGCTGCAACTTTTACGAAGATACGCAGGAAAAAGCCTTGCTCATGGACTACTGTATGTACGAAAGAGCAGGACAGTTTCCTGAATTTGTCAACAATTATAAGCCGGAAATTATCTCATTGCAGATGAACAGGTGGAGAGAAAATGCCGAGAATCAAGGATAAAAGGTTTGTAACTTTTAACGATGGGCTGCTGGAAGTGTGTGTGGCCAAAAACAGAACCATTACAGAAACCAAGATGTCACTGAGATATGGCAAAAAAACTGTAGGTTACAGCAAATTTTACAAAGCAAAAATCGCGTCGGTGAGCATTGACAAGGTTGTTTTTGTGCCAATGGTATCGGGAATATCAAAGATGGACATGTGCATTATCGATGGAGAGCAATACAAAATACAGATGATCCAAGAAAAATTCGATTCATCGCCGCCGTGCCTGCAGCTGGATCTGGAAAGAAATGTGACGGAATTTAAGGATGTGAGAATGTGAAAGTATCGATAGCGCAGTTTGCGGATGCGATATCCAAAGAACTGTCAGAGTTTCGGGAAGAAAAAATCGACAACATGAAAAAGATTATCGATGATGTCGCCAAAGAAACAACATCAGACCTTAAACAGACATCGCCAAAAAGGACCGGCGAATACGCAAAACACTGGGCCAACAAAACAGTTACAGAATCAGCACTGAAAAAGAACCGTGTGGTTTACAACAGAAATCCAGAATACCGTTTGACGCATCTTTTGGAAAAAGGACACGCAAAAAGAGGCGGGGGCAGAGTAAGCGCAATCCCGCACATTGAACCAGCGTATGAAAAAGCCGACAAAGAAATCGAAAGGCGGATAAAGCAGATATGATCACACAAAAAGAAATCGAAAAAATGCTGAATGAAACTGGCATTGAATATCGATACCATCACTTTGAAACCGAAGAAGCTGTAGCGCCGCCTTTTATATGCTATGTACTGCCGAGAACACGGGCTTTTTCGGCAGATGGCAAACCATATTATAAAATTGACAAAGTAGACATCGAACTGTACACAGACAGTAAGGACATGCGCCTTGAAAGAAAAGTTGAAGACATTCTTGAAAAACACGGAATGTTTTACGAAAAAACAGAAACGTACATAGAAAGTGAAGACATGTACGAAGTCTTATATGAAATGGAGGTATAAAAGTGAAAGTCAAATTTAGCATAAGCAACTTTCATTACGCAAAGCGGACGAAAGACGAAGACGGAACAGTAAGCTTTGAAAAACCTGTACATATTCCGGGATCTGTTTCTTTTAACGCAGAACCACAGGGCGAAAAATCGGAATTTTACGCAGACGGTATTGTCTATTATTCCACATATGCAAACAACGGATATGAAGGCGATGCTGTTTTCGCAATGATCCCAGACGCATTCCGTCAGGAAATCCTTGGCGAAGAACTGGACGAAAATCAGGTTTTAATTGAAAAAGCTGATAAAGCAAGCGTTGATTTTGCCTGCGGTTTTGATATTGATTCAGATACTGGCCGGAAAATCCGGATCTGGTATTTTAACTGCAGCGTTTCGAGGGTAACGGCGGAAGACACAACGAAGGAAGAAAACGTTGAGCCTACAACAGACACCGTTACAATCACATGCAAGCCAGATGAAGAAGGTTATGTGAGAGCCAAAACAAGCGATAAGACGCCGGACGATATCTATAAAAAATGGTTCGATGCGGTTTACCAGAAAACAGGAACAGCCGCAGGAACGGAGGCAGGTGCCTAATGAGAAAAACGATAGTTATCAGCGGAATTGAATGCAATATGAAATCATCAGCAGCAATCCCGCGCATGTATCGTCTGAAATTCAAAAGAGACATTTTCAAAGACATGGCAGCGATTGCCAAGCGAGTAAAGCAAAGAGAAAAGCTTATCGCGGAAATGAAAGAAAAGTGCGAAAAAGAAGGCCAAGAATTTGATGAAAATTCTATTGAGAGCGATATGCCAATAGAATCTTTGGAGATGTTTGAGAACATTGCCTATTTGATGCACAAGCATGGCGATCCAAGTCAGCCGGATGACATCAATGACTGGCTGGACCAGTTTGACTTTTTAGACATCTACAAAATACTGCCGCAGATCACAGAGATGTGGCAGGACGAAAACAGACAGATGTCGGTTGCAAAAAAAAACAAAATGAAATAGATAGAGAGGTCAATACCGCCCTGTTCATGCTCCGGTGTGTTCAGTGCGGTATTTCTATTTCAGATCTGGAACTACTCAGCATCGGAATGGTCAACGACATGTTTATCGAAATGAAAAACGATGAATATGAATACCCGAGAATAGCAACACAGGCGGACATTGACGCACTGTAAAGGAAGGTGATACGAAGGGCGGCAAAAAGAATCAAGGGCATCACGATCGAACTTGACGGCGATGCCACAAAACTCGACAAAGCCTTAGAGGGCATCAATAAAGACCTTGACAAAACACAAAGTTCCCTTACAGATGTCAACCGACTGTTAAAACTCGACCCGAAAAACACTGTATTACTGACACAGAAACAAGACCTATTAACGCAGGCCATCGAACAGACAGAAGAAAAATTGAAGGTCCTTGAAAGCACACAGGATCAGGTAACGGCATCTTTTAAGAGCGGAGATATCGGACAAGAGCAATATATGGCCTTTCAGCGAGAGGTCGAAGCGACAAGATCAACATTGGCAAAATATAAAAATGATCTGTCCGCTATGGATTCGGAACAGCAGAGGCTTGCGCAGAATACGCAGCGCCTGCAAAAGCTGATGAGCGCACTTGGGCAGGAGGTCGATGATTACGCTGACGTATTGGGCACACGCCTGACAAATGCCATTAAAGATGGAACAGCAAACTCGGACCAGCTCAGAACGGCGATTGAGAAGATCGGAAAATCTGCCGCCGGCGGGAAAGGAGATATCAAACAGCTTACAGAAGCTATTGATACGGTCGATGATGGGACGGCGATAAAAAACCTTATCGACGATTTGAAGAAAGCCGGGGAAGCTGCGCAGCAAACAGCCGATGATGTTGAAGAGATCCAGAAAACCACCAAAGGCGAAGCGATGATGCAGGCAGCAGACCAACTGTCGGTGGTGGGAGATAAAATCAAAGAAGTCGGGACATCAGCAATCGACACATTTTCGCAAACCGAAAGCGCGGTATCAAAAGTTAATGCCTACTTCGGAGAAACCGGGGAAGCTGCGGGAAAATCAGCAGACACAATCAAAGATGTTTACGCTTCCGGCGTAGGGGACAGCATGGATGCTGTTTCCGACGCTGTTATCACAGTCAGAAAAAACATTGAGGATTTGGACGGCACACAGCTGACAAATCTGACAAAACAAGCATTAAAGCTCGAAGAACTCTACGGCATTGATATGAATGAGACGATGCGGGGCGTCAACTCATTGATGACACAGTTTGGACTATCCGCACAGGAGGCGATGGACTATATTGTCCGAGGCACACAAAACGGATTGGACAAGACCAACGAACTGGGGGACAACCTTTCCGAATATGCCGGAAAATTTGAGCAAGCAGGCTATTCTGCATCTGAGTATTTTCAACTTTTACAAAACGGCCTAGAGGGCGGCGCCTACAATTTGGACAAGGTCAATGACGCCATCAATGAGGTGACAACACGGCTTGCTGACGGTACGATCGCTGATGCTATAGGCATGTATTCAAGCGAGACGCAGAGACTGTTTGAGGCATGGAAAAACGGCGGAGCAACACAAAAGCAGGTCATTGATTCTATCGTGTCGGATATTGCGGGCTGTACAAACCAGCAGGAAGCCCTGAACATGGCGGCGAAGGCGTTCGGAACGATGGCCGAAGATGGAAACCTGAAATTTATTTCATCGCTGACATCGGTCGGAGACACCTACAAAGATGTTGGGAATTCGGCACAAAACATGTTCGACCAAACACAGACGCCGATGCAGGAGATGGAGGCGAACACAAGAAAGCTGAAGCAATCGCTTGAGCCTCTTGGTGAAAAGCTAGTCGAAATCGCAAATACAGTCATTCCGCCACTGGTAGCGGCTATAGAGACAATCAGCGGCTGGTTTTCGGCGCTGCCCGAACCGATACAAAATTTTGTCATAATCTTGGGCGGACTGGTTACTGTTTTTACAGCATTGGCGCCGGTGATTGCGGCGGTTTCAACGGCGATGGGTGCGCTAAACATATCTATTCTTCCGGTTATAGGAGTGATTGCGGGCGTGACAGCAGCCATAGCTGTGATCATAACAGCAATTCAAAACTGGGGGACAATCACAGAATGGTTCGGCGGCGTATGGGAAACAGCAAAAGAGGTTGTATCAAATGCGATCAATACGATAGTCGGTTTTTTTACAGAGACAATACCTAATGCCATTTCTGGGTTCGTCGCAACCGTACAAAATTTATTTTCGGGTATGGCATCGACGTTACAAGGTATCTGGGATGGGATTGTACAGATTGCTTCAGGCGCATGGGAATTGCTGAAAAATACAATATTGGCACCGGTGCTTCTGCTGATCGACCTTGTGACAGGAAATTTCGACAAATTAAAATCAGATGCCGAAAATATCTGGAAAAACATACAACAGGCAGCTTCAGACATTTGGAATGGTATAAAAACAACGGTCGTCAACGTAGTCACAAGCTTAAAGGATGCTGCGGTTGGAGGATTTAAAAAACTTGTGTCTGGCATAGGTGACGCACTTTCGGGACTTGGGAGCGTTGTGCAAAAAGGATTCCAGTCGGCCATCGATTTTATCACCGGACTGCCGCAGAAAGCGCTTAAATGGGGGTCAGATTTTGTTAATGGTATCGCAGACGGTATCAGAGGAGCGATCAGCACCGTCACAGATGCAGTGTCGGGGATAGCAGACAAGATCAGGTCATTTTTACATTTTTCACGGCCGGACGAAGGACCGCTGCGGGAATATGAGCAATGGATGCCGGACTTTATCGAAGGCATAGCAAAAGGTATACATCAAAACGAAGGAAAAGTCGCAGAAGCGGTCAAGAGCATGGCCAAAGGCATGCAGCTCAGCGTGAATCCATCACAGAACATCATCGCAGAAAATGGCGGATTTGGACAGAACATTTTTGACTTGCTGACATCGTATCTTCCGATGCTTGCACAGGGATTGGATATTGATATTGTCCTTGATGATGGAACACTTGTAGGAAAGATGATGCCGAAGATCAACCGAAGTCTTGGACAAGCACAGACAAACAACAGCAGGGGGCGGTCATCATGATTTTTTACAGCGCAACGATCAATGATATCTATATGTTGGATGAATACGATATGCCGCTTGAAAGCCTGGCATATACATCACCGCCAAAAGCTAAAACAAATGTTATCAGCGTACCGGGAAGAAACGGAAGCCTTGACCTGACAGACTTTTATGGCCGTGTTTTTTATGAGGATAGGACGATAACCATGATTTTCGGCTGCGGAAAAGAACGCCTGATGTGGCCAACGGTCTTTTCGGATATTGCCAATAAATTCCATGGACAAAAAGTAAAAATCATCTTTGACGATGATCCGGCCTACTATTATGTGGGACGGGCAAGCATAGATAACATTGAGCGCGCGCAGCGCATCGGAAAGCTGACCATCATAGTAACGGCGGAGCCGTACAAATATGAGCTGTGCGAATCCGGCGAAGACTGGTTATGGGATCCACTGGATTTTGTTTTTGGAATCATCAGAGAGTACAGCAATATCACGGTCAATGGGTCGCTAAAGTATATCGTCGAAGGGTCGGCAATGCCGGTCATTCTTGAGCTGGAATCCAGTGCAGATATGACAGTAACATACAAAAACAAAACATACAACATTAAGGCAGGGACCAATAAGATCTATGGTATTGAAATTGTAAACGGAGCAAATGAATTGATTTTTAAGGGCACAGGAACCATCACAATCCACTACAGGGGAGGCAGCCTATAATGTACACGATAAAATGCAACAATCTGGGAAATGAAAAGCTGCTGATGGATGTGAGAGACGAAGAACTGATCATACAATCAGCAGAAATCAAAGAAGACCTGAACAAAGTCCCATCTCTTACTTTTTCAATCCCACAAAAAAATCTGAATTATCAGGAAATCAAAAAATTGATTTCTGAGATTTATGTCAATGACATGGATTCAGAAAATGAGATATTCCGCGGGCGCTGCATGTCGGAAGATATGGATTTTTACAACACAAAAACGGTCACATGCGAAGGCACATTGGCCTATCTTCTGGACACAAAATATCCACCATATGTGCATACCGGAAGCGTGGCGGAATTTTTAAAAGACTTGCTAGATTACCACAACAGCCGTGCCACAGAAAGACAAAAGGTATACCTTGGCAATGTCACAGTTGTAGACCCGAATGATTACATACGAAGGGAATCTCAGGACTATACAGAGGTATACAACATCATACAGGACAAGCTTGTAAGCAGTCTTGGCGGCTGGATAAGGCTGCGCCGCGTCAACGGGAAAAACTATCTGGATTATCTGGCAGAGTACGCCGAATCTGATCAAATAATGAGATTTGGGGAAAACATTTTGGACCTGACGCAACATGCAAAAGCAGAGACTATCAAAACAGTCATCATACCGTTGGGAGCAGAAGATGAAGAAACCGGTGAGCGGGTAAACATTACGACCGTAAATAATGGTGTCAATTATATCAAAGATGATGATCTGGTAGCTGCATACGGCTGGATCGAAGACGTTGTAATGTGGGATGATGTTACAGAGCCGGAAAACCTTTTGAAAAAGGCAAAAGAATATCTGGAAAACTGCAGAAACATGGAAATCACCATCGAAATATCTGCAGTGGATGCAAGAGCATATGGAATGGATGTCAAAAGACTGATTCCGGGAATGACTGTCGATGTTATATCAGAGCCGCACGGACTTAACGATAAGTTTTTGTGCTCATCAAAGACCACTAATCTTCTTGACCCATCACAGGACAAGGTAACGCTCGGACGGTCGATTGACACATTTACTGAGACGATCCAAAGGCAACAGATAGAAATCAGCAAAAAAATCGGGCAAACAGGAAACAATCTAAAAGACAGGATCAATAAAGCAAGTGGGCTTTATAAAACAGAGGTACCGCAAGAAGATGGCAGCACCATTACATATTACCATGACAAAAAGAAACTGAACGATTCGATGATTCGGATGGTTTTCAACACTGCAGGGTTTTCAATCTCGGCAGATGGCGGAGAACACTGGTATGGTATGACGGTAAATGGAGAGTTTATCTCAAAAATCCTAGAGACGACAGGAATCATTGCAGACTGGATCATTGCAGGGATGCTTAAATCTAAAGATTTTGATAAAAATGTAAAAGGTGTAGCCTTCGATCTGGATAAAGGAGTAATTGAAAGCTATAGCACATCGGGAGAGTCTACATACAAAGCGTATTTCAGTGAAGGATCTGTACAAGTCGAACGATCCACAAAAAACGGGAACACATCGATGGTGGTAATCACCGCAAACATGATAAGAGCGCTTGAAGGAGGCTGTGAATTTTCTGTCGGAAATGTTACAGACAATACGAAGGGAATTTTTATTATGAATTCAAACACGAATGAAAGTTTGCAGCTAGGTCCGGATGCGGTGATATATACAAAAGACGGGACAAGGTATTCCGGAAAATCCGGACGTGCCGAATTTTCGGACGGAAGCTATCTTGATTTCCGCAGAGGTTTTCTTGTTGGAGGGAAAACCGAAAGCGGGACATCATTTTAGGGGGGGGGCGCTGCTATGGCATGGATTAGTGGAAACAGATATTTAAGCGCCTCTGAAATGAAAAACAATGCGCAGATTATTATGGATTATCTGCTGGCAGCAGGTTGGACAAAAAATGCGATTGCAGGAATGCTTGGAAATATGCAGACAGAATCTGGTTGTAACCCCGGAATATGGGAATCACTAACTATCGATTGGTCGCGAGGTTATGGGCTTGTCCAATGGACGCCTGCAACAAAACTCAGAGACTGGTGTCAGTCAAAAGGATTGGACTATACTCAAGGTGATTCTCAGTTGCAAAGAATCCTATACGAGGTCACAGACCGTACAACAAACCGTCAGTGGTGGGAGACATCATCGTACAATTTTACGTTTGAAAGCTTTACAAAATCAACGCAGACGCCGGAATATCTGGCATCTGCGTTTTTACGTAATTACGAGCGGCCGGCATCGTTTGACACAGAAAATACGAGACGTTCTCAGGCACGGACGTGGTACAACACGTTGACATCAAGCGCTGATGTCATAGAAAAAGCTGTATCATGGGCAAGACAAATCGCTGCTGATGACAGCCATGGATATACACAGGGAAATCGATGGGGACCGGACTATGATTGCTCGTCGCTGTTGATCACAGCATGGCAAAATGCTGGCGTACCGGTCAAAGACGGAGGTGCAACGTATACCGGAAACATGAAAAACGTGTTTTTGGCAAATGGATTTACAGATGTTACATCTCAGGTTAATCTTTCAACTGGCTCCGGGCTTCAATATGGCGATGTCCTTCTTAATATCGTCCATCACACCGCGATGTACATCGGCAATGGACGAGTTGTACAGGCCTCATCAGACAGGGGATATCCACAGACAGGAGACCAGACGGGGACAGAGATTTGGGAGACAACCTATCAAAATTACCCGTATGATTGCGTTTTAAGGTATGGATCAGGGTCTGTAACACCGCCTGAACCTTCAGGCGTTTCTTTGGTGAAATGGATTCCGGCTTGAAAGGGGTGAAGACATGGCAGACATAAGCAAAGAGTTGGAAGCGTGGCGAACGGCCCGATATGGCCGGGAAGTCAGGCAGGCGCAGATTGACCTAAGCAACAAGCTAAACCAAGAGGTTGAGGCGGGAACAAAGGTCATAAAGAACTACGAGGCAGCGGAAGCGGCAAGAGTAGCGGCAGAGAATCAGCGGGTAAAAAATGAAAATGCGCGAGCCGCGGCAGAGACAGCAAGAGCAAAGGCGGAAACGGCGAGGCAGCAGGCGGAAGAAAAGCGACAGGACGATTTTGCAACATCTCAAAAGGCTAGTGAGGCAGCAGCTAAAAAAGCAGAAGATATCGCTGCGGAAGTAGAAGAAAAACTTGAAAATGGCGATTTTATAGGTCCACAGGGACCACAGGGGGAACAAGGCCCGCAAGGAAACCCGGGAATTGTAACACAGCTAAATCCCGGAATGATTGCGTTTGGAGTCGAGGGTGGACACCTGATGATGTATCACAATGATAATGATCCACAACCACCGATGTCCATCGGCGAAGATGGGCATTTGTATTATACATTTTAGGAGGTGATGATGTGATTACAGCAGTATTTGAGGACGGAGAATCCTACGCAGAAGCAACAGGATTGACACAATGGGATTATGGACAAGTGCTGAGAATTATTGGGCTGAATTGTAAAAAGCCAAACGAAATCCATTTTGCAATCGAGGGAGCGACTACGGCGATCATACAGACGGTTACCGCAGAAGAAAATGGAGAGATTACAGCAAGAATTCCGAACAAGCTTCTCGAAAAAGGAGGAAATATTAAAGCCTATCTCTACATTGCAGATGCGGACAGCGGGGAGACAGTCAAAATTATCGGAATGCCGGTTAAAAGGCGGCCGAAACCTGATGATTACGACAGTCCGGCCGAAAAAAACTTACTCAGGCAAATGATAGAAAAGCTGGAATCAAAGGCCGACAACATGAAAATTGTTGAAGGAGAATTGCAGCTTATGTCTGGGAGCAAGGAAATCGGAGACAGAATAAGACTGCCGTCAGGAGGCTCAGGAGGAAAAGAAATCGAACTGAGGAATAACGGAACAGCGTTGCAGTGGAGATATACAGACAGCAACGAATGGACAGATTTGATACTAATAGATGACATCAAGGGGCCGGCCGGAGAAACACCGACATTTGAAATCCGGAAAGGCAACCTTTATGCAATTTATAAATGAAAAGGAGAGTTTAAAATGGCAAAAGAAATCAATTTAGGAAGCGTCATTGGACCGCAAGGACCACAGGGAGAAAAAGGTGAAAAGGGCGACAAAGGCGATCAGGGACCACAGGGGCCGGCAGGGCCGGCTGGGGCAACAACAGCAGACGGCGTAAGCTACGGAGATTCTAACGTTGAAGAAGCACTTAATGATATTAATGGCAAAATTGCAGACTTGATGTATACGCCTATCGCCATCTCATCGTTTACCAACAACGTCGGAACGGTGGAAATGGGCAGCACTGTAAATACGGTGGTCCTTAACTGGACGACAAACAAAACGCCGGAAAAATTAACACTGGACGGCGAAAGCGTGGATAAGGAACTTAGAACAAAAACAATCGAAAACGCAGCGATTAAAGCAAATAAAACCTACACGCTCAAAGCCACGGACGAAAGAGACGCAGAAGCGACAAAAACAACGGCGATCACCTTCCTCAATGGTGTTTACTGGGGCGTTGCTGCTGACACATCAAGTTTTGACAGCGCGTTTATCCTTAAATTGACCAAAGGGCTGCAGGCGAGCAAAGCAAAGACATTTACTGTTAATGCTGCAGCTGGTCAGCACATTTATTATGCAATACCAACACGCTACGGAACACCGTCATTTAAGGTCGGCGGATTTGAAGGTGGTTTTGCCAAAGCAGCAACAATCGATTTTGCAAATGCGTCAGGGTATACGGAATCATACGACATCTGGAAATCTGACAATGCCGGACTTGGTAGCACAACAGTTGTAGCGGCGTAAGAAAGGAAGGGATAAAGCATGGCAGTTGAATTAATTTCAAAAATTAAACCAAAGAACAATGGAGACTTTAAACTGGTCGATGTTGAAGACATTGAATACAACGGAAAAGGTCTTGATGAAGCTATTAAATCAGGAGAGTTTAAGGGCGAAAAAGGTGATAAAGGTGACCAGGGCGAAAAAGGTGATCAGGGAGAACAAGGCCCGAAAGGTGATCAAGGCGAGACAGGACCGACAGGAGCGGCCGGCGCCGATGGAAAATCCGCCTATCAGATTTGGCAGGAACAGGAAGGAAACTCCGAGAAAAGTGAAGAAGAATTCCTTGCAAGTCTGAAAGGTGAAAAAGGTGATACAGGAGCTGACGGCGCCAAAGGCGACAAAGGTGATCAGGGAGAACAGGGGCCTCAAGGCATTCAAGGTGCCAAGGGGGACAAAGGAGATCCGTTTGCAATCGCAAAGACATTTGCATCTGTAGCAGAAATGAATGAAGGTTTTGCCACAGACGGCGTTAAAGAAGGGCAGTTCGTCATGATCGATACCGGAAACGTGGAAGATGAAGATAATGCCAAGTTGTATGTCAAAGGCAGCGCATCTTATACATATATCACTGACCTTTCGGGTGCAACAGGCCTTCAGGGGCCACAGGGGGAACAAGGCCCGCAGGGCCTTCAGGGACCAAAAGGAGACCAGGGCGAACAGGGTCCAAAAGGCGATCAAGGAGAACAAGGTCCGCAGGGAGAAAAAGGCGACACAGGAGAGACTGGCGCACAGGGACCTGCAGGCCCTGCCGGAGAAGCGCCGACGTTTGAAATCCGGGAAGGCAATCTGTACGCGATTTACAAGGAAGAATGATAAAAATGGCAAAAGAAGTCAACTTAGGAAATGTTGTTGGCCCACAGGGGCCGCAAGGAGCAAAAGGAGCAACCGGCCCACAAGGGCCGGAAGGCCCTGCTGGAGCTAAAGGGGCGACTGGCACAAGAGGATCGCAGTGGTATACAGGCACAAAAATCACGGGTACCAGTACCACTGGTACAGTTTTTTCAGGATCAGGGATAACGTCAGCGCTGGTTAATGATATGTATCTTAACACGTCAACGGGATATATTTATCGATGTACAACGGCTGGCGCAGCATCGGCAGCAAAATGGGCCTATGCCGGGAGTATTAAAGGTGCAACAGGGGCAAAGGGGGAAACCGGTGCTACAGGTCCGCAAGGAGTAAAAGGGGCAACCGGACCGGCCGGAGCGGACGGGAAAACTCCATCTTTTGTGATTGAAAATGGACATTTATACGCCGTGTGGGAGGGATGATAATATGGCGACACAAAAAATAGATTTAGGTAACGTGGTAGGACCAAAAGGTGCGACTGGTGCCCAGGGGAATGGATTCTATCGGGCCAATACAAAATTAAATACAGGATCTACAAGCGTGTCAAGGTCGTTAATCTTGCCGACCGGAAAAGCACTATTGTTAAGAGATACAATCGTAGACAACAACGGACTTGTTTTTGAGGTAACAGAAGCCGCAGCTGCCAGCGCGTCAACGGTAAAAATTTCTTATAAGACATCTTTAAGACAGACTTACGATGAAGTGAGCGAAAACATTAAGGGGAATTTTTTGTCGCTTGAGAAAGACTTATATACAGAAATACCTGAAGACGCTGACCTTAATGACTATCAAACAAAAGGTTGCTATAAATGTCTGGATTCTAGTTATACCAACACGTTAAAAAATGTACCAACGGGTCTTTTATGGGGATTCAAACTTACAGTAGAAGAAATTACTTATGACAATTACATCTGCCAAAAAATTGTTGAAAATGTAACCGGAAATACTTTTATCAGAATACTTGAGGGTACTCGTGGTTGGCATGACTGGATTACTAATGGTGTTATATCGGTTTTTGATACAATAAGTTCTCTCGGAATCACAGATCTTCCGTGCACGACTCTTGAAGTTTTTAAGGCACTTCCAGATAAGTCAATGGCTTTTTTGGGAGTGGATCAGACATCGGCGATATCTGATCTTCCGATGGAAAGTGGCTGCCTTGAGATAACAAGAATCTCGTCTATAAGGTACAAAATCATTTTATACAGGTCTCGCGGAGGGGATGTTCCGGCGATTAAGGGCATGTATATTGCGACAGTAAACCAAGCATTAACTCAATTAACGTGGGAAAAAATCTACATAGAATCTGATGTCGCTAATAACGGCACAACCACAGTAGCGGGGAAAATTGTTGACGCTCGTTACGCAAAAACATTAACTGACAAGATTAATACACTAAATAGTAAAACAATTGCAAAAGATATTGACACAGCGGTTTCTGGACGCGTAGAACAGGACTATGGAAACATTAGCGTCGTCACCACAAACGCCAGCGGTCCTAATGCAGTGTCTGGCAAAGAAGGTTGCCTTGTTATACATCATGCTATCGACACTCGAGACGCCAGCACGATGTTTCTTCACTCGATGGGGTACGTCAAAGACAATCAATACATAGGCCATGTCCTAAGTAGCGGCGGAGGACTAAAAATGACAACAAATGCAGTCGGAACAGTTACTGTAAGTGTCGATGGTTCGTCCGCAAGTTCTATAAAGCAAGTGTTTATTTTTATCCCGCAAATAGATGATGCTGTTAAATCTTAGACACGGCGATTACACGACAAGGCCATAAAACGGCTGTTGATGTACAGGTCTTTCCCGACCGTTCCCGTCGTTGCCTTCAACTTGATTTTTCCGGTTCCGGCGTCGAGCATAACACAGGCGTTATAAACTGATCCAGCGGGATAAGTCGACGCACGTCCAACCATAAATCCAGACGGGAAATTGCATAGTTCAAATCCGGATGTGGTTAATTCTGTTGTCAAATTACCGACAACATAAAAATCCCACTTATCCCCCTCTTTGGCATATCCGACCTCTATACCGTTTTTCGTTGCCAAAGTTGTGTATTCTACTTTTGTAGTTTTACTATTTAGTTCACAAGACCGACAAGGTCTTATTTTTTTAAGAAAGGAAAAGAAGCATGGAAAAAATGATTTTATCTGACAACACAGAAATTGAGATCAAAGAAGGCGCCAGCATTTGGGATATTACCGCTGTCGCAAATGATTTTACCGCGTTGGGCACAATCGCGGAAGCATTAAAAAAGGACAAGAACCTTGAAACGGTACAGTTTAAAACGAATGATGAAGTGACAGGAGAATATACAGATATGATCCTTGAAACGCCGTTATTCAGAAATGTGGATATTGATAATGACGGAAAAGTTGTGGCAAATTTTTCATTAAGAGAAAAAACGGATATCGAAAAACGCCTTGATGCCATCGAGGCAGGGCAAACACTTCAGGATGGAGCTATCAGAGATCTTGGAGACGTTGTATCGACAATCGCGGAAGGAGGAGAAGAATAATGGTAAATTTTTACATTGATCAGATTAATAGAGGCCTGATGAGTTTAGAAGACGTTCCAAAGCTTTGGAAGTCAAGCGTAGAAAAGAAAATGCAGGCATGACAACAAAGCCCGATTTAAACCGGACTTAAAACGAAAAACGAATTTAAGCACTCAAATATTTTTTATGTGACAATCGGACATTTTCTTGGGACACAGTACAGTAGATTTGTGTTGTGTCCAACTTACTGTGCCCAAGAAGTCGACTCACCTGCTCTATTGGCATGCCACGGTTTAAGGCGTTTGTTGCCATAGTACGGCGGAACCGGTGCGGATGAACATTGCTGATTCCGCATCGATTTCCAAGGTTACGAAGGATTGCTTCGATGGCATTTTTGCTCAAACGGCTATGAGGACTTCGGATAGAAACAAAAAGAGCCGGGTTATCATCGGTACGGCTGTCGAGATATTGTTTCAAGTAAATACATGTCGGTGCGTTAATATAGACTTCTCGATCTTTTCCGCCTTTTCCATAGACAATACAGTCTTTGGAAGAAAAGGATATATCTGAGATATTAAGGGAAGTTAATTCAGACACACGGACGCCGGTGCTATATAAAAACTCCATCAAGGCAAGATCACGCAGCCGATTGCAATGAAGTTTAAGGATCTCTCGATCCTCATCACTTAAAGGCTGCTTGATTTTTTTAGGCAGTTTGATGCTATCCAAAGCAGCGACGGGATTACTATTTACAATCTGTTTTTTAAAAAGCCATGACCAAAAAGAATTAAGGGCGGACTGCATGTTTTTGATCCGGGAAAAACTGACTTTGCGGACGCGTCGGTACATTTCTAAGTAACATATAAAATCGTCATCGTGGTATTTGCCAATAGGCTTGTTTACGGTTGACAAAAACATACGGATAGTCAATGAGTAGTTATCAAGTGTTTTTTGAGACAGGCCGGAAGCGCCTTTTGAAAGCAAAAACTGACGTAGATACCTAAAGTTGTCATCGTTACAGGTGGATAAAGAGAGGTTATCTTTGACAACAGTGTAGTTTTTAAGGCACATATGCAAGACAGTTTTTAGTCGCGCAAGTTGCTCTGAATTGAGGATATCAGACATTTGGCTGATTACATTAAAAATAAGTTCGTTTTTCAAAAAAATCATCTCCTTTAAAACAATAATAAACTAAATAGTAATTTAAGACTGTCCGAACACACACATATACGCATTTTGAGAAGTCAAATTACTATTTAGTTAAAAAGGAAGGAAAGTGAGGCTGTGAAAAAAATGAATTTTGCGGACGCAATCATTGACAGTTACAACGCTGTTGTAGGGACAGTTGTCGCGATTCTGAGCTATATACTCGGAGAGCATTGGGTTCTTTTTGTTGCCTTTTTACTCCTTAATGTGGCCGACTGGCTGACCGGATGGATGAAAAGCCGTATGGCCGGGAAAGAAAATTCGGTTGCCGGCTGGAAAGGCGTCCTGAAGAAACTTGGCTATTGGCTGATGATCATGGTGGCCTTTGGAGCAAGCGCGATATTTATCGAAATAGGTAAGACGATCGGAATTAATCTGGGGATAACAACATTACTTGGCTGGTTTGTTTTGGCCAGTCTTTTGATCAATGAAATTAGATCGATTATCGAAAATTTTGTAGAGGCAGGATATAATGTGCCGCAAATCCTTGTTAAAGGATTAGAAGTGGCGGACAAAGTAGTGAATAAAGATTCAGAGGGCGAGTGATCGTCCTCTTTTTATTTGGAGGAAAAATGATGAAGATTGTAAAAAATATTTTAACAAAAAACGATTGCTATAAAGCAGGCAGGACAATTACGGTTAAAGGCTTGATGTTACATTCAGTAGGCTGCAATCAGCCGTCAGCCAGTGTATTTTTAAAAAATTGGAACAAATCCGGTGTAGAAGCTTGTGTGCATGCTTTTATTGATGGAAATTCCGGGACTGTGTATCAAACATTGCCGTGGAATCATCGCGGATGGCATGGCGGCGGCAGCTCAAACAATACACATATCGGAGTTGAGATGTGCGAACCGTCCCAGATTAAGTACACTGGAGGCGCATCATTTACATGCTCCGACAAGACGGCAGCGCGTAAGGTTGCAGAAAGAACGTATAAATCTGCTGTAGAATTGTTTGCGTACCTTTGCAAGCAGTACAACCTTAATCCTCTGACACAGATCTGTTCTCATCATGAAGGATATCTGAAAGGTATTGCCACAAACCACGGAGACCCTGAACATCTCTGGAAAGGCCTTGGAATGTCATACACAATGGACGGATTTAGGAAAGATGTCAAATCAGCTATGGGAGGAAGCACGTCGGTTGATACAGACGCATCAACGTATGTTGTAAAAAAAGGCGATACGCTGACCTCCATTGCGAAGAAATATGATACAACGGTAGACGAACTTGTTGAAATCAACAAAATCAAAGACAAGAACAAAATCACAGTAGGCCAGAAGCTGAAGGTTAAAAACTCCGTAGGATCATCAAACTCTGAAAAGATTGCAGAAGACGGCACATGGGGACCGGACACAACACGCCGGGCGCAGGAAGTCTTTGGAACGGTTGTAGATGGTATTGTATCAAACCAGATGCAGGCAGACAGGAAATATCTTGGTGCTTGCCACTCATCATCTTGGGAATTTGAAAATTCGTACACCGGTGGATCATCGTTAATTTATGAGATTCAGGCATGGGTCGGCGCCGATCAGGACGGCACGGCCGGAAAAGAGACGGTAGGGAAATTGCAGAAGAAATTAAAATCTCTTGGGATGTACGACGGAGAAATCGACAATTCGTGCGGAACAGGTACAGTCAAAGGTTTCCAGAGATGGCTCAATAAACAAAAATAAAGTATAATATAAAGGTCATGAGGATGTAAAAATCC
>ERZ1090864.452-NODE-454-length-23440-cov-7.181997_pt1 | contig 23440 bp, 21 predicted proteins | sample MGYA00478479_ERZ1090864 | MGnify/ENA primary metagenome ERZ1090864 (study PRJEB33644, sample SAMEA5815743) | chicken gut metagenome | biome: Chicken; feature: Gastrointestinal Tract; material: Caecum | place: Ireland | collected 2019-01-01 | study: A study of the...
TGACCGTGGCCGGGCGGCTCAAAGGCCGCGCGATCCAGACGTTTTTGGATGTGCCCACGGGCACAAGCGTGGAGACGCTGCTGGAAAAAGCGGGCGGCCCTGCGGCGGAATACGGCGAGCTCATCATGGGCGGACCCTTCACCGGCCGCCGAACAACGCTGGAAAGCCCAATCACCAAGACCTCGGGCGGCGTGATTGCGGCCATGCCGTTTTTGCACGAAACGCGGCCGCTTGGGCTTCTGGTCTGCGCGTGCGGCGCAGATGAGGCACGGCTGCGGGAATTGGCGGCGAGCATGGGCGCGCCGGTCGTTGCGGTCGAGCGGTGCAAGCAGGCGGATTTGCTGCCGAGCGGCGCGCTTAAATGCGAGAATCCCGGCTGCTGCCCCGGCCAGGCCGAGCGGGTGCTGCGCCTGAAAAAGGCGGGCGCGCAGGCCGTTCTCATCAGCAACTGCACCGATTGCACGAACACTGTCATGACGGTTGCGCCAAAGCTGGGGCTGCCGGTTTACCACTGCACGGACGGCGCTTTGCGGGCGGTGAATTTTCCGCTTGTGCGCCGCATGAAGCTCAACCGCAAGACCAGTTGATTTGGTCCACAAATTGTGAAAATTCATATAGGAAATCCAGCATGCAGGGCCACCGCATGGACGGCGCTGCCTGACTAACCGGACACGAATGAAACAGGAAAGGGAGTTTTGATATGTCTATCTCGAAAGAAACCGCGAACGCGCATTTGAATGACCCGGCGGTGCTGTGCTGCCTGACGCGCAAGGGGACGGTCATTGGGCCGAGCGAACTGGAGGACCCGGCCGTGTTTGTGGACCTGGAGGATTCGGGGCTTTTGAAGCTCGGCCCGGATGTGCTGACGATTGCGCAGGTCCTGGGCTCAACGCTTCAGGAGGATTGCGACGGTCTGACGCCGTTGACCGCCAAGCTGCTCGACAGTGTCCAGGAGGCCCCGGCGCCTGCCCCTGAGGAGAAAGCCCCGGCGCCAGAAGCAGCACCGGCAGCGGAAGCAGCACCTGCACCGGCTGTTGCCACGGGCGGATATATGCACCTGCACCTCGACAAGGCCGAGGGCCTGGATCTGACCATCCCGGTTGGCGGCGGAGCGGCGCCTGTTATGACGGCCGCGAGCACGGAATCCACAGAAAAGTGCGAGGATAAGGTCCTGCGCACGCTGGTCAAGAAGGATTATGCGGTCAATAAGGTCGTCCTGGCCGACAAGACCGCCTACAAAAGCGGCGTGCTCACGATCGACGAGGGCCTGATTGATAAGGCGCTGAAAGCGGACCCGCTCGTCAAGAAGGTAAAGATGGACGTGATTACACCCGACAACCGCCACATCTATACGAATACCATCATGGACGTGATCCCGATCGCCACCAAGGCAGAGGGCAAGATCGGCGAAGGCATCACGAATGTGCTCTCCGGCGTTGTGTTTATGCTGACCGGCATGGACGAAGCGGGCGTGCAGATCCATGAATTCGGCTCCTGCGAGGGATATCTGGACGAAAAGGTGCGCTTTGGCCGCCCCGGCTGCCCGGACCCGGACGACATCATTGTGCGTGTGGATGTGACCATCGAGAAGAATACGGGCATGGAGCGCCGCGGCCCCTTTGCCGCGCACTGCGCCTGCGACACGATCATCCAGGCCATCCGCGAGCAGATCAAGGACCTCTCCGCCGAGACGCCGGTCAAGGAGGAGACTTTCCAGGATGTCCGCCATTATGGCAGGCCGCGCGTGGTGCTGGTCAAGGAGATTATGGGCCAGGGCGCCATGCACGACAACCTGCTGGTTCCCAATGAGCCGTGCGGCGTAGCCGGCGGCCAGAAGAACGTGGACCTGGGCAATGTGCCGGTTGTGCTCAGCCCGAACGAGGTGCTCGACGGCGGCATCCACGCGCTGGCGTGCATCGGGCCGGCGACCAAAGAAATTACCCGCCATTTCTTCCGCGAGCCGCTGGTTGAGGCGCTCGCAACGGACGAGGAACTGGATTTGACGGGCGTGGTGTTCATCGGCTCGCCGCAGGTCAACGACGAAAAATCCTACGTCTCCTCGCGCCTGGGCGCTTTGGTCGAAGCCATGGAGGTCGAGGGCGCAATCGTCACGACCGAGGGCTTTGGCAACAACCACATCGATTTCTCCGAAAACATCGAAGCCATCGGCTCGCGCGGCGTGCCGGTCGTGGGCGTAACCTTCGCCGCCTATCAGGGCCAGCTGGTGGTCGGCAACAAGTACATGGATGCGATGATCGAACTCAACAAAGACCCGGAGGGCTTTGAAAATGAGATCCTGGCGGATAACACGATCGTGCCTGCGGATGCGGCGCGCGCTGTGCTGATGCTCAAGACAAAGATGGCGGGCATCCCGATCGAGCCGCCGGAGCGCAAGTGGGATGAGACGGTCATCGAGGAGAACCAGAAACTCGTCCCGTGAATTTGCTTTGTGGAGGGGACCTGAGATGAATGTGGAGCTACATCCGCTGCTTTTGCACGGCAAAATCAAGGAAGTGACAGAGGTCGGCGTGCGGGTCGGCGTCAATGGACGCATGGGGGTTTTGTCCCTGCCGCTGCGCTGCATTTATACCGATAAACCGCTGGAAGTAGGGCAGGATTGTGAGTTTTACTTGAGTTATGTCAATGTCCTGTAAACCAGGAAAAGGGGGATTTCATTATGAAATTGACAACTGCGACCGGATTAAAGTCTGAAATTTATGTGCCGATTACGCCGCCGCCGGTGTGGACGCCGCTGAAAAAGCCGCTGTCCGAATGCATGGTGGCATTCATCACCGCGGGCGGCATCCACAAAAAAGACCAGGTGCCGTATAACACGGCGGGCGATTATACCTTCCGTGAGATCCCGTCGGATACGCCCTCTGACCAGCTGATGGTGACGCACGGCGGCTTCGACAACTCGGACATCAACAAGGACGTCAACGCCATGTTCCCGATCGACCGCTTGCACGAGCTGGTGGATGAAGGGTTCATCAAGGGCTTGGTGCCGACGTTTTACGGCTTTATGGGCGGCGGCGGAAATGTGCAGAAATTCCGCGACGAGACCGGGCCGGAGATCGCGCGGCGCCTGAAGGCAGAGGGCGCGGACATCGTCCTGTGCACGGGCGGCTGCGGCACCTGCCACCGCTCCGCGACGATCGTGGAACGCGCCTGCGAGGCCGCGGGCATGAGCACCTGCATTATTGCGGCGCTGCCGCCGATCGCCCGCCAGCAGGGCGCGCCGCGTATCACGGCACCGCATGTGCCGATCGGCTCCAATGCAGGCGAACCCAATAACAAGGAAATGCAGACCGCGATTTTAAAGGATACGCTCAACGCGGTGGCCACGATGACCCATTTCGGCGAATTGAAGGTTCTGCCTTACGAATACCGCCACAATGTCTGAACATCATGGCCTGCGCAGGCGGCTGCCGGTGCTTTCCGTGGCGCTGGCGGGCGTCCTTTGGGGGATTATCGGGCCGTTTGTGCGCACACTTTCGGGCATGGGGCTCCAATCCATGCAGATTGTGGCTTTTCGCGCGATCATCACGGCGGTGCTCCTCTTTGTCGTGCTGATGGTCAGGGACCGCGGCAAGCTCCGGTTCCACCTGCGGGATATCTGGTGTTTTCTGGGCACGGGACTGTGCAGTATTGTGTTTTTCAATTTCTGCTATTTTTCCGCCATTGAGGACGTCTCCCTGTCGGTCGCCAGCGTGCTGCTTTATACGGCGCCGTGCATCGTGATGCTGCTGTCGCTGCTGCTGTTTCACGAACGAATTACCGCGCCGAAGCTCATCGCTTTGGCTATGTCGGTGATAGGGCTGTGCCTGGTGACAGGGCTTTTGGGCGGCGGCGGAAACCGCGCCACACCCCACGGCATTCTGATGGGCCTGGGCGCAGGCTTGGGCTATGCGCTTTACAGCATTTTTGGCCGCTATGCGCTCGACCGCGGCTATCACCCGTTGACCATTACATTTTACACGTTTGCGTTTGCATCGGTTGGGTCGCTGGTACTGTGCCAGCCCGCCGGCATGGTGCATGTGCTGGTTTCCACGCCTGCGGTCTGGCTGCCGGGCGTGCTGCTGGGGGTGCTGTGCACGGTGCTGCCCTTTGCAAGCTACACGTGGGGCCTGGCGCGCATGGAATCGAGCCGGGCGTCCATTGTCGCGTCCGTGGAGCCGGTGGTGGCCACGCTTTTGGGCGTTTTTGCCTTTGGCGAGGCCATGACGGTGGGCAATTTCGCCGGGGTCGTCCTGGTGGTTGCCGCGATTGCCGTTTTACAGGAACCATGGAAAAAGCAAGAAACTCCTGTACATGCAGGAGAAAAATAATGCATTTTCCCAGTAAAATTTGCCAATCCATACAAAGATTCCGCCTTGGGATTGACAGATTTGCTTGGGAAGCGTACCATAAAATAGAAGCACATAACAAAACGAATGCAAGGACGCATTTGGCTTTTGCCAGATGCGTCCTGTTTTTTGCTTCAAAAAATAAAGTGAAATTTGAGAAAGCGGGGTTCGGGCGATGGACATTATGCAGGTTCGCCATTTGAATAAGAAATATGGCGACAACGTGGTGCTGCAGGATATAAACGTAGACATTCACGCCAAGGAAGTGACCTGTGTGCTGGGGCCTTCCGGCGCGGGGAAGAGCACGTTTTTGCGGTGCTTAAACCGCCTGGAATACCCGACCGGCGGTGAGATCCTTTACGAGGGACAGAACACCCTGGAAAAGGGATATGATATCCGCGCCATGCGTGAAGAGGTAGGCATGGTGTTCCAGCGCTTCAACCTCTTCCCCACGAAGACTGTGCTGCAAAACATCATGCTCGCGCCGTTGGTCGTGCAGAACATGACCAAAGAGGGCGCCCACAAGCGCGCGATGGAAGAACTTGAAAAAGTCGGACTGGCAGAAAAGGCGGACGCCATGCCGAATTCCCTTTCCGGCGGACAGCAGCAGCGTGTGGCGATTGCCCGTGCGCTGGCCATGAGCCCAAAGATGATGCTTTTTGACGAACCCACCTCGGCGCTGGACCCGGAGCTGGTCGGCGATGTGCTCGACGTCATGAAAGAGCTGGCGAACGAAGGCATGACCATGGTGGTGGTCACCCACGAGATGGGCTTTGCCCGCGAAGTGGGAGACCGCATCCTCTTTATGGCGGACGGCGGCATCCAGGAGGATGCGCCGCCGGAGGAGTTCTTCTCCACGCCAAAGACCGACCGCGCGAAGGCGTTTTTGTCGCGTGTCCTTTAATTTGACTGCAAAGAGGCGGCCGCGATTGTTTGGGCGTGGCCGCTCTATTTTGAGAAGACGGGCCGATTGTTTGTGGCCCAAAAGCATTTAGAAGGAGGTTCTGCATTATGCGAACAATGAAAACAAGCAGGATGACAGGAAAGATTATTTCGATGGCGCTTGCGGCTGTTTTGGCTGTTTCCTTTGCCGGGTGCGGCAATAGCGGCACAGCGGCCACGACTGGTTCCGCCGCTGCGTCCGAGGAGAGCACAGCGGCCACGACTGGCTCCGCCGCTGCATCTGAGGAGAGCACAGCGGCCAGCAGCGCAGCCGATAGCACGGCATCCACTTCCGGTGGTTCGGTGGATGGCTCCATGAAGGGCGTCAAGCTGAAGGTCGGCACCAGCGGCCTGTTCGGTCCGTTCACCTATTACGACTCGGATGGCAAGACCCTGATCGGCTATGACCTCGACCTGCTCCAGAAGCTGGAGGATAAGCTGGGCTTTGAAGTCGACGGCAGCGTGCAGGCGATGTCCTATTCCGCGCTGACCGCTTCCGTCTCGCAGGGCAAGCTGGACATGGCCATGGCGGCTCTGTGCGCGACAGACGAACGCAAAAAGACCATGGACTTCTCGGACATTTACTGCGATTCCGGCCAAAAGGTCATGATCAACAAGACGAATCCGGAGGGCATCAAGAGCGTCGATGACCTGCACGGCAAGAAGGTCGCCGTTGAAAAGGGAACAGCTTCCCACCTGTATGCACAAAAGAATCTGACGGACGCCACACTGGAGGTCCACGACACCATCACCACCGCTTACGCCTCCCTGGAGCAGGGCAAGGTCGACGCCGTGATTCAGGATGGACCGGGCTGCGCGTTCTATCTGAAGACAAATCCGAACTCCAAGCTCGAAATTGTCGGCGACGAGTTTAACCAGGGCCAGGCGCCGTACGCGATCGCGTTCAAGCGGGGCTTCCAGTATGAGAGCCAGTTCAATGCGGCGCTCAAAGAGCTCAAGGACGACGGCACGCTGGATAGCCTCTATAAAAAGTGGTGTTCTTAAAAGCGCACTGCGCAACAGAGTAAACGGAAAAGATAGGCAGGGATTGGGATGGACATTTTTCAGACGTTGGTGCCGAATTTATTTATGGGCTTGAGGCTGACGATTCTGGTTGCGGTGGTAGGCATTGCATTCGGGTTTGTGATCGGCTGTATCGCGGGCTATGCGTTGCAGTCGAAGAGCAAGGTTGCACGTGTGATTGCATTTATCTATATTTGGATTGTGCGCGGCACGCCGATCATTGTGCAGGCGTTGTATGTCTACTATGTGGTGCCGGCGCTGCTGAGCAGCGGAGGAAATAACTTCAATATGGACAGCACGGTGGCGGGCATCATCGTCATCAGCATCAATTCCGGCGCCTTCATCACGGAGATTGTGCGCGGCGCGCTGCAAAGCGTGGACGAGGGCCAAAAAGAAGCGGGCCGTTCGCTGGGGATGTCGAATGGGCAGGTTTTGCTGCATATTATCATCCCGCCGGCTTTCCGGCAGATGCTGCCGGCGCTGTTTAACCAGTTCATCATCTCGCTGAAGGACACCTCCATGCTGACGATCATTGTGGTCAACGAGATGACCCAGCAGGCGATGAACTACGCGACCACCACCTTTGACTATGTGGGCGGTTACACGATGCTGGCGGCCTTCTACCTGGTGCTGATCTCGATTTTGATGGTTCTGCAAAAGGTGATCGAGCGCAAGCTGAACGTAAAGAAGCCCCCGAAGCCGAAGCTCAAGCAATTCAAAGAGGCAACGGCGGTTGTTTCCTAAAGACAGTCCCGGCCTTTTGTAAAAAACTGTAGAGGGAACGCCCGGCCGGGTTTTTTCCGGCCGGGCGTTTGCTTTTGGAAAGGAGCAGGCCATGCAGGCAGAGAAAAAGGGACTCTGGCAGGTACACGCGGCTGTGCTGCTGATGGGTTTTGCTGGGCTTTTCCCCAAATGGATTCCCCTGCCCGCGCCGGTGCTGACGTGGGGACGGGTATTTTCCTCGGCGCTGATTTTGGCGCTGGTGCTGGCGGTGCAGCGGCAGCGGTTTTTTCCCAAAAGCCGCAAGGACTGCCTGTGGCTTTGCGCGGCGGGCGCGGTGCTGGCCCTGCACTGGAGCACCTTCCAGGGGTCGATCCAGGTTTCGACGGTGGCTGTGGGCACGCTGACCTTTTCGACGTTCCCGATTTTTGTGACCTTTCTGGAGCCGGTGCTGTTTCACGAGCGGCTGCGGCCCAGCAGCGTGGTCACAGCGGCGGTGATGTTCTGCGGCGTCTTGCTGATCGTGCCGCGTTTCGAGCTCGGGGACCGCATGGTGCAGGGCGTTCTCCTGGGCATGGTGGGCAGCCTGACCTATGCGGTTCTGTCGCTTATTAATCGCAGGATGGGCCGCACCTGCTCCGGCACACAGACCGCCTTTTGCGAACAGGCGGTGGCGGCTGTGTTGCTGCTGCCTGTCCTGATTTTTGACCGGCCGCAGGTCACAGCACAGGAGGTTGGGCTGATTTTGCTGTTCGGTTCGGTCTTCACCGCGCTGGCGCACACGCTTTTTATTGTGGGCATCCGGTTTGTCCGCGTGCAGACAGCCGGTGTCATCTCCAGCTTGGAATCGGTGTATGGCATTATACTGGCAGCACTGCTGCTCGGCGAATGGCCCACAAGCCGGGAGGTTATGGGCGCCGTCATCATCCTGGGCGCTGCCGTGGCCTCGACCCTCCTGGCGGCGCGTCCGCACAAACATCCCGCCCAATCAGCGGATTCATGAAAAAACAACATGTGCCCGTCCTGCCGGAAACATTTCGACAGAACGGGCGCATTTGCTCGCTTTTCTAGCAATATTTTATAAAAAACATAGGGACATAGCTCTTTTCATGCAGGTCAATTTTGGTATAATAAAATCAGAAGAAGACGCGTTCATGCCGGCATGGGTGTGCCAAATGAATCTGAAAGAATACCCGCAGCGGCGCCTGTACGCTGAGGCGCGTCACATTGATAGGCTTTGGCCAAGGAGGCCAAAAAGAAAGCGCACTTTGCGGGGTGTTTGCCCTGAGAAAGGAAATTTACATGATGGACGAAAAAGAATTGCTAAAGCTTGCGCTGACCGCGCGGGAGCGCGCCTATGTGCCGTATTCCGGCTTTGCGGTGGGCGCGGCGTTGTTGTGTGCGGACGGCAAGGTTTATCTGGGCTGCAACATTGAGAATGCCGCCTACACCCCCTCTAACTGCGCGGAGCGCACGGCGTTTTTCAAGGCGGTCAGCGACGGGGAGCGTAGCTTTGCGGCGATCGCCATCGTCGGCGGCAAGCAGGGAGAGCTGCCGCATGCGCTGTGCCCACCCTGCGGCGTCTGCCGCCAGGTCATGATGGAATTCTGTGACCCGGCGGCCTTCCGGGTGATTCTGGGCAAAAATGAACAGGAATGGGATACTTATCTATTAAAACAGATCCTGCCCATGGGCTTTGGCCCCGGCAATCTCAAAACATAATTCAGCCTGCAAAAAAGGAGCGTAAACAAAACCATGCTGAGAATGTACGACATCATCATGAAAAAACGGGACGGCGGCATCCTGACGGACGAGGAAATCGCGTTTGTCATCAACGGCTATGTGGCGGGAAAAATCCCGGATTATCAGGTGTCCGCCCTGCTGATGGCGATCTATTTCCGGGGCATGACGCCCCACGAAACCGCCGCGATGACCATGTGCATGGCGCATTCCGGGGATATGGTGGACCTCTCCTCTATTCCCGGCGTCAAGGTCGACAAGCACAGCACCGGCGGCGTCGGCGACAAGACGACCCTGGTCATTTCGCCGATCGTGGCGTCCCTGGGCGTGCCGGTGGCGAAGATGAGCGGCCGCGGGCTGGGGCACACGGGCGGCACCGTGGATAAGATGGAATCCATTCCCGGCATGCGGACCGCGATTGACCGTGCGGAGTTTCTGGATATTGTCCGGAAAGTCGGCGTGAGCGTGATCGGACAGTCCGGCAACCTCGACCCGGCGGATAAAAAGCTCTATGCCCTGCGGGACGTGACCGCGACGGTGGAAAGCATTCCGCTGATCGCCACGAGCATTATGAGCAAAAAAATCGCCGCGGGCGCGGACTGCATTTTGCTGGATGTCAAGACCGGCAGCGGCGCGTTTATGCACACGACTGAACAGGCGGTAAAGCTTGCCCAGGTGATGGTGCAGATCGGCGAGCACGTGGGCCGCAAAACGATTGCCCTGATTACGGATATGGACCGGCCGTTGGGCAATGCGGTCGGCAATGCGCTGGAGATCGCGGAGGTGTGCCAGACGCTAAACGGCCATGGCCCGCAGGATCTGACGGATCTCTGTGTGGAGCTGGCCGCCAATATGCTGGTCCTGGCCGGCAAGGGCACACTGGCGGATTGCCGCGCGATGGCCCGCGGGCAGATCGCCAATGGCGCCGCTTTTGCGAAGCTCAAGGAAATGGTGGCCGCACAGGGCGGCGACGTCGCGGTGCTCGATGACCCGTCGAAATTCCCGCAGGCCGCGGTGGTGCGCCCGGTCTTTGCGCAGGCCTCCGGCTATCTGTATGCCATGAACACAGAGCAGTGCGGCATCGCATCCGTGGAGCTGGGCGCGGGCCGCGAAAAGAAAGAGGACCCCATCGATTTCAGTGCGGGGATTGTCCTGCACAAAAAGGTCGGCGATGCCGTGCAGGCGGGCGAACCGCTGGCCACGTTCTATACGGCCAGCGACGAGCGCTTTTCTCAGGCGGAAGCCCTGTTCCAGCAGGCGGTGCAGATCCGACCGGAATGCCCGCCGCCCGAGCCGCTGGTTTATGCGCGCGTCACCGCCTCCGGTGTCGAGCGCGTCAACTGAAGAAGCCGAACGGCAATCGCGCGGCTTTGTCATTACCTATAAAATAGCCCTCTCCAACACCCAATCAACCGCGCCCGCAGGCTGTTTAACAAATAAAAAACCCCCGCCGTGGGAAAATCCCCTGCGAAAAACAACACGGGGTGCGTTTACCAAATTCTTCTCGAAAAAAGTGCAAAAGGCACCGCGTTTTTGCAGTCAGAAAGGAATCACTCGGCGAATGAATCCAGCTGATCGGCCTTCAGCACCGCGTTGAGCATGACGCTCGCGCCTTCGGTGCAGTGCTCGACAGAGGAAAACTCCGGCTCGCAGTGCGACAAGCCATCCTTCGACTGCACGAAGATCATGGTCGCGGGCAGCATATAGGCCGCGAACTGCGCGTCATGGCCAGCGCCGGAGTGGATGTACTGGTGCGAAATGCCCAGCTCTTCTGCGGATTCTTTGACAAAGCCCACCAGCTTTTTGTTCCAGTAGACCGTGTCGCGATTCCAGGCTTTTTCCACCTTGCAGGTGCAGCCGGCCCAGGTTTTGTCCGCGCAGCTTTTCACGATGGCCAGCACTTTGGCGAGCTTTTCCGCATCCTCGTGGCGGGCGTCGATCGAGAAGTCAAAGTAATCCGGCACGCAGGTATGTACGCACGGATGACACACGACCTCGCCGGTCGTATACACCAGGTCCGTATACCCCAGCTTGTCAATCTCCTCGTGCAGATAGCACAGCGCCTGCGCGGCCGCAAAGAAGGCGTCCTTGCGCTTGGGCATCGGGAAGGTGCCTGCGTGCGTGGTTTGGCCGTAGAATTTTACGCGGTAGTTGAACATGCCCAGCACACAGTCCACCACGCCGATGTCGTTGCCGTTGTCCTCCAGGATCGGGCCCTGCTCGATGTGCGTTTCAAAGTAGCAGGCATAGCGGTCCGGGGACAGGCGGTACTTTTTCTCGCCCTTAAAGCCGGACTTGTCCAGCGCCTCCTGGAAAGTGCTTTTGTTGTCGACAATGCTCTTGGAGGCCATCATATTCTCATAGCGGAACCCGGAGCGGATGTCCTCTGGCAGATAATCATAGCACACGATGCCCGAACACATCATGGCCGGTGGGTAAAGCGAGCCCTCCTCGTTCGTCCAGATCATGGCGGTCAGCGGATGGCGGTGCGGGATGTTGTGCTCATGGACCGTCTCGAGCACCTCCATGGCGGACATGACGCCCAAAATGCCGTCGTAGTTGCCGCCGTTTTTCACGGAGTCGCTGTGGGAGGCCATCACAATGCGCTTGGCGTCCGGGTCGGAGCCGGGCAGCGTGGCATAGATATTCGCCACATCGTCGATTTCAATCTGCGCGCCGATTGCCTTCATCCGTTTGAGAAACTCGTTGCGTGCCTGCAGGTCTGGCTCCGACAGCGCATAGCGCGTGATCCCGCCGTGCCCCGCGTCTCCGTACTGGCTGAACGTCTTGATCTTGTCGGCCATCCTCTCTTTGCTGCATGTGAACATAAACGAACGCTCCTTCCTAAATTCCAAAAGCATCAACTTTGGAGGATTCTACCTTGCGAAAGACCGGGCGCATGCGATGGCCTGAAAATGCACAAAGGCGCCCTGCATCCGCCCCGTTGCAGGATGCGCAGCGCCCTTAGCCAGCCGGCGGCATGCGCCGGAATCTATGATTTTATTATAGCATGGGGCGTGTGGGGCGTCAACGCGGGAATGAACACTTTTTGCAAGTTGACGGTTTTTAGTTGCAAAAGCAGGGGCCTGGACATGCATATTATCATGTGGAAATTACCAAAGCTTGGTGAATTTGTGCTTGTGGAAAGCATTCTTTGTGCAGCAACACAACAGCAAAAACAAACTCTCGCACAATTTGCAAATTCATATTTCGACTTTGTTTTGTTGAAATCAAGCATTTTTTGACGCAAAAAGCCCGCTTTCGTTGTGCTGATGCATAAAAAATAGGGCGTAAAGCACAAAACACGCGAAAAGCAGAGAAGAATAGACGGCAAAACTCTAAAAAGGAGAGATTTTAGAATATTTTTGTTATACAAATTGCAAAAAACTGCGTCAGAGGCGTTGACGGGACAAGGGTGGCTTTGCTATAATAAGCCCAGAAACGAACTGGCCGGCGCGACGACCGGCAGCCAAAAGTACGGAGCAGAAGGCCCAATGGCGGGCAGCCTGCTCCGTTTCTGTTTTTCAGATCAAATGGGCGTTTTGCCTGGGCTAGTCAGGGGAACGCAGGACGGAGGGATTTTCTTATGAATCAAACCGCTACGGTGGCGCCGGCCGCAGAAATCGTGCTGGACCACGTCAGTATGGTCTATCAGACAGATGCCGGCGAGCCGGTCAAGGCGCTGTCGAACGTCAGCCTAAATATCCAAAAGGGCGAATTCGTCTCGCTTCTGGGTCCGTCCGGCTGCGGCAAGACGACGCTTTTGCGCATTATTGCAGACCTGTTGCAGCCGACCGGCGGCACGGTCACGGTGGCCGGCGAAACGCCGCGCCAGGCGCGCCTGCAAAAAAAATACGGCATCGTTTTCCAAAGCCCGGTGCTGTATGACTGGCGCACGGTGCGCAAAAACGTCTGCCTGCCGCTGGAGATCATGAAGGTGGACAAAAAAGAGCAGAAGGCCCGCGCCGACAAGATGCTCGATCTGGTGGGACTGACGGATTTCTCCGATAATTATCCCTATGAGCTTTCCGGTGGCATGCAGCAGCGCGTGGGCATTGCCCGCGCCCTGGCCATCAATCCGCAGATTCTGCTGATGGATGAACCGTTCTCCGCGCTCGACGAATTTACCCGTGAAAAGCTGCATGTGGATCTGCTGCGGATCTGGCGCAAGACGAACAAGACAGTGGTCTTTGTCACGCACAACATCGCGGAATCGGTGTTCCTTTCGGACCGGGTATGCGTGCTGTCGCCGCATCCGGGGCGGCTTTCCGCGGTGGTGGACATCACCCTGCCGCGGCCGCGCACCGATGAGATGCGCTCCTCACCGGAATTCGCCGAGCTGGTCGCCAAGATCCGCGGCAGCTTCGAGGGGGTGTGAGACTGTGGAAAAAACGCGGAAAACGCCGCGCTTTCTGGTGCCAGTGGTCTGGGTGGTTGGCGTCATCGTGGCGTGGGAGCTGATTTCCTTCCTGCTCGCCGTGGTTTTGAAGGACCCGCAGGCGGACAAAAAGCTGCCCTATCTGCACGATGTGGTGGCCTCTTTTTTCCAGAACGCGCATATGATGCTTCAGGCCGGCGGCGTCACGCTTTCGCGCGCGGCGCTCGGATTTGTGCTCGGATGCGGTATCGGATTTGTGCTGGCCGTGCTGATGAGCCTGACGAAAATCATTGAAAAGATCGCGATGCCCTACCTTTTAATCATGCAGATGATCCCGATTTTGGGCCTGGCGCCGATCATTTTCAGCCTGGTCAAGGATCTGGACAATTCCCGCATTGTGATTGCGACGTATATTTCGTTTTACCCGATTGCGCTCAATACGCTCAGTGGTTTCCAGGCCGTCAGCAAGGACCGAAAGGATCTGCTTTATACGTACGCGGCCAAGCGCCCGACGGTTTATTGCAAGCTGATGATTCCCTCGGCGCTGCCCGCTTTGTTCACCGGCATGCGCATCGCGGCGCCCATGGCCGTGACCGCGTCGATCCTGGTCGATATGCTCAGCAACAAAGACGGCATCGGCAGCATCATGATTATGGCGCTGTATGGCGGCAGCAACAAATTCTGGCCCGCGGTGCTGACCGGCATTCTAATGGGCATCCTGAGCATCGCGATTGTGTCGCTGGCGCAGTGGATCTGTATCCCCTGGCAGCGCAAATCCGCGAAAAGGAGGGGAGCCGCATGAACGCGAAAACCAAAAACGCCCTGCAAACCGTGGGGCTGCCGGTGCTGGTGGGCGTGATTGTCGTTTTGCTGTGGCAGTTGGGCTTCTTTAACCAGGTTGCGGGCCTGACGGCCATGCAGCTGCCGCTTCCCTCGGACATCGGCCATGCGCTCGCCCAGAAAGGGAGCAAAGCGGCGTCCGATGCCGGCGTGACGCTGGCCGCGGCCCTGATCGGGCTGGGCATCGGCTGTGTAATCGGCTACCTGGTGGCCGTGGTGGCGACCCTGTTCCCCAAGTGGGGCTATGGGAGCCTGACCATCCTTTCGGCGCTCAACGCCGTGCCGATCGTGGCTTTGGCCTGCATCATGAACCGCTGGTTTGAAACGGCCATGGCCACCAAGATCGCGGTGGTCGCCATTGTATGCATGGCGACCATGGCCGTCAACGCCTACCGCGGGCTAAACGACCTGCAGCCCTTTGCGCGCGATTTGCTGAAAAGCTACGCCGCACCGCGCTGGGTTCTGTTTTTCAAGCTGCGCATCCCCAACAGCGTGCCGAATGTCTTTGTCGCGCTGAAGATCAACATTGTCAACGGCATGATGGCGGCGCTGATCAGCGAATATTTCGCCAAGGACACGGCCGGACTGGGTTTTACCATCAAGACCGCCATGAAGATGGGCAACCAGAAAGCGACCGGCTGGGCGTATATTGTCGTTGCCGCGATTTTAAGCATTGCGATCTATATCATCATCATGCTGATCGAACGGCGCGTCCTGCGTTGGCACGCGTCGCATCGATAAGATAAGCCGAATCATTCTTTCAATATACAAAAATTTACGAATGAAAAGAGGTCATCTGAACATGAAAAAGAGATGGATTCCGATTTTAAGCGGTGTGTTGGCACTGAGCGTTGCGTTGGCCGGCTGCGGAAACAGCGGGGACGCGAGTGAGGCAGCAAGCACAGGCGGCAGCGCCAGCGCTTCCGCCACGAGCACAAACTCCGACGGCAAGCTCGACAAGGTCGTTATCCAGGACAAATGGCTGCCTCAGGCACAGTTCATGGGGTATTATGTGGCGGATAAGAAGGGCTTTTATAAGGACGAGGGCATCGAAGTCGAGATCGTGCCTGGGTCCAGCGACTTCACCGCAGAGGACCAGGTCATCAACGGCACCGCAAACTTTGGCCACACCTGGTATTCGAGCCTTTTGACGTATCAGGAAAGCGGCAACGACCTGATTAATATCGCCCAGTTGTATCAGAAGAGCGCCTTGGAGCTCGTGGCCAAGAAGGATTCCGGCATCACCTCCGGCAAGGACCTCAAGGGCAAGAAGGTCGGCAACTGGTTTGGCGGCAACGAATACGAGATCTATGCGCTGCTGGGCAAGTATGGCTATGACAAGGATAAGGACGTCAACCTGGTGCAGCAAGACTTTACCATGGATGCATTTAATAACGGTGAAATTGACGCGGCTTCCGCCATGACGTACAATGAATTGGGGCTGGTTGTCGGCGACGACGAGAGCAAGGTCAAGGACTATAACATCATCGACATGAACGACGAGGGCGTGGCCATGATGGAGGACTGCCTGTGCGTCAGCAAGAAGTGGGCTGAGGAAAACAAGGATCTGGTTGTCCGCTTCCTGCGCGCCTCCCTGAAGGGCTGGCAGTATGCATGCGCACATACCGACGAAGCCGCACAAATCGTCTGGGATGCCGGCCAGAGTGTGAGCCTGGAGCACCAGAAGTGGATGGCCAAGAAAGTTGCAGAAACCGTCTGCCCGAGCGGCATGGACCCGAAGGACATCGGCAAGATGGACGATACTGCGTTGCAGCAGACGATTGACCTGGGCGTGAAATACGGCCTTTTGAAGTCCAAGGTGGACCTCTCCACGAGTGTTGACAAGAGCTATTGGACCGAAGCAACCAGCAGCATGGGCGACAGCGAAACGGCCGGCAGCGCTGCGGCGAGCAGTGAAGCGGCCAGCACTGCAGCATAATACCCCATCCTGACGGCTTCGCGTCTGCTGGTCCCTTCTTTTACCGGAAACCGATGCGGCGCAGGCTGCGGCCTGCGCTGCTGGCGTTTAAAAATGATTCGTGGCAGTAGCCAAAGGAGGATTTTTATGTTCGACCTTATGATTCGAAATGGCACCATCGTGACGCCCACTTCCATGTATGAAGCGGACATCGCGGTCAAGGATCAGAAAATCGCGGCCATCGGCAAAAACCTCGGCGAGGCGGCCAAGGTGGTGGACGCTACGGGCAAATACGTGCTGCCCGGCGCCATCGACGCGCACACGCACCTGGCCATGCCGTTCGGCGGCACGGTCTCGTCCGATGACTATGAAGCGGGCACCCGCGCCGCTGCCTGCGGCGGCACGACCACGGTTTTTGACTACGCGATGCAGCGCGGCGAGCACGGTATCTTGGAGACCATTGAGGACCGCCGCAAAATGGCGGACCCGCAGGTGTGCGTGGACTATGCGTTCCATTGCTGCATCACGGACCTGCAGGGCGGCAAGCTGCTGGATGAATGGCCCGCAGCGGTTGCATACGGCATTTCCAGCGTCAAATGCTTTACGGTGTATAAGAAAGAGGGCATGATGGTCACGGACGCCGAAATCGTCCAGATCCTGCAAAAGGGCAAAGAAACCGGCATGCTGACGAATGTGCATTGCGAAAATCCGGACGTCATCGACCTGAACACCGAACGCTTCCTCAAGGAAGGCAAGACCAGCGCCTGGTACCATTATCTGAGCCGGCCGGAATTCGTCGAGGCAGAGGCGGAAAAGCGCGTCATCCACTGGGCAAAGTCCCTGGACGCGCCGGTCTATATCGTCCATCTGGCCGACAAGGAAGGCTTGGACGCTGTGACCGAGGCCAAGGACCACGGCTACCCGGTCTATGCGGAGACGTGCCCGCAATATCTGCAATTTACCTGCGATGTGTATAAGCGCCCGGATGGGCGCAACTTCATCTGCTCGCCGCCGATGAAGGGCCAGGAAAGCCAGGACGCCTTGTGGGCGGCCATCCAGCGCGGCGATATCGACACCATCGCGACCGACCACTGCCCCTTCCAGTCCTACGAGAAGGATTGGGGAAAGGACGACTTTTCGAAGGTCCCCAACGGCTGCGCAGGCGTGGAGAATATGTTCCCCTATATGCTCGACGCCGCAAACCGCGGCCGCATCACGTTCCAGAAAGTCGTGGAGCTGTGCTGTGCGAATCCGGCCCGCATCTTCGGCTGCACCCAGAAGGGCGCTTTGGAACCGGGCAAGGACGCGGACATCGTGATTTATGACCCGGAAAAGGACTTCACGATCACGCAGGACGCGATGCATTCGGACAGCGACCACACGATCTGGGAAGGCGTCAAACTGCACGGCTATCCGGTGCAGACTTATAGCCGCGGCCGGCTGGTCTATGACAACGGCAACTTTGTCGGCGAACCAGGCTGGGGGAAATTCATCAAGCGCGCGCCGCACAAAGAAACGCGCTGACGCGGACCCATCCCCCCGCAATTCTCTTGCAGAGCGAGAAGGTCCGCTTGTTGCAAGGGAAAACAGTTGGATTTGAAAGGAGATGTTTGGCATGACGACGGCTTTGCAGCGGGAAGCGCTGGAAGGTCTGTGCCTGGCGGAGGAAACGGCCCATTGCCTGTTGTGCTATGACCCGCCCTGTACTGCGGCCTGCCCGCGGGGGCAGGACCCGGGGCGCCTGGTGCGCGCGCTGCGCTTTGAAAATACAGAGGGCGCGGCGCAGTTTGCATCGGACTGCCTGCATTGTCCAGCGCCTTGCGAAGGCGCGTGCCTGGCGCCGGGCCGGCCGGTGCCCATCCGGGCGCTGGCGGAATTTGCCGGGAATCGGGCGAAACCCGCGCCCGAGGGCGTCTCTTTGGCCACGACTTTTTGCGGCGTCCCGTGCGAGAACCCGTTTTTCCTCTCGTCGTCCATTGTGGCGAGCAATTACGAGATGTGCGCGCGTGCGCTGCGCGCCGGATGGGCGGGCGTTGTCTTTAAGACCATCGGCATCCTCAAGCCGGAGGAAGTCTCGCCCCGGTTTGACGCCACGCGCAAGGAGGGCACGCCCTTTGTCGGTTTCCGGAATCTGGAGCAGATTTCAGAACACAGCCTGGAGGAGAATTTGCAGTTTCTCCGTGATTTAAAGCGCGATTTTCCCCAGAAGGCCATCGTCGCCTCCATCATGGGGCGTGACGAGGACGAATGGACCACCCTGGCCAAGGCCGTGACCGGGGCGGGCGTGGACATCATCGAGTGCAACTTCTCCTGCCCGCACATGAGCGGCGAGGGCCTGGGCGCGGATGTCGGTCAGGACCCGGCGCTTGTCGCACGGTATACCGCAGCCACGCTGCGCGGCACGCAGCTGCCTGTGCTCGCAAAGATGACGCCGAATATCGGCCACATGGAGCCGCCGGCCATCGCTGCGGTGGAGGCCGGCGCGGCGGGCCTGGCCGCCATCAATACCATCAAGAGCATCTCGGATTTGAATCTGGACGATTACGCCGGGCTGCCGGATGTGGCCGGGAAGAGCGCGGTCTCCGGCTATTCGGGCAAGGCGGTCAAACCGATCGCTTTGCGCTTCATCCACGACCTGAAAAAGCATCCAAGGCTGCAGAATGTGCCGGTCAGCGGCATGGGCGGCATCGAGACCTGGCGCGACGCGGTCGAGTTTTTGCTGCTCGGCTGCCGGAATTTGCAGGTCACGACGGCTGTGATGCAGTATGGCTACCGCATTATCGATGACCTGACCGACGGGCTGCGGCGCTTTTTGGCGGCACGCGGATGCAGGTCGGTCGATGAAATCATGGGCCTGGCGCTGCCGCATTTTGTGCCCGCCGACCAGCTTGACCGCCAGACCATCGTGTTTCCGCGGTTTGAGAAGGCCGCGTGCCTGGGCTGCGGGCGGTGTTATGTGGCCTGCGAGGACGCGGGACATCAGGCCATCCGCTGGGATGAAAAAACGCGCCGCCCGTCTTTGATCGGCGCGCGCTGTGCGGGCTGCCATCTGTGCCGTCTGGTCTGCCCGTCCGGGGCGATCACAGCCGCAAACCGGGTGCCAAAGCCCGAGGGGCCTGCCCGCTGACCCAAACGGAGCGGAAAGGAGGGCGCACATGGCGATCACGCTGGCAAAGCTTTACGCCACCGCGGAAAAAACCTATCACATGAAACTGCTCGCGGGCAGAGCGGGGCTCAACAAGTATGTGCGCTGGGTCCATATGATCGAGGACCTGCAAGTCTCCACCTTTCTGCATGGGGATGAGCTGGTCTTTACGACTGGCATCGGCCAGAGCGGCACCGCGTGGCTGGTTTCGTTCGTCCGGCAGATTTATGAAAGCCACGGCGCGGGCCTGGTGGTCAACCTCGGGCCGTACATCGACGCGGTGCCGCCGCAGGTGATTGTTTTCTGTGAGCAGCATGGCCTGCCGCTTTTTCAGGTGCCGTGGGCGGTGCATCTGATCGATATTACCTACGATTTCTGCCACCGCATTGTGGAAAACGAAGAGAACGAGATGAGCCTGGCCAACGCCCTGCGCGACCTGATCTTTTCCACGCGGGACCTTGCGCAGCTCCGCCCCACGCTCGACCGCCACGGTTTTACGGATGCGGACAGCTACTGCGTGGTGTCCTTTTCCATGACAAGCGGCGGCGCGCCGGTGGATGACCATCAGGGCCCGGCCCTGCGCTTTCTGGCCCATCGCCTGTTCGGACGGCTGGGGTGCCGGTTCAGCCTGTTTAACCAGGAAGAAGCGCTCCTGGCTGTGGTTGACGGGGTGGCGCCGGACGTATTGCAGTCGGTGGTGGAGGACTTCATCCGCGCCTGCGCGAAGCAGGACCCGCCGGTGCAGGCCTTTGCCGGCATCGGGACCCAGGAAAACGGCTTTGCTTCCATCCCCGGCTCCTTCCGCAAGGCAAACGCCGCGGCCAGGCTGGCGCGCCTTCAACGCAAGCCCTGCCTGCACTACCGGGAACTGGGCGTTTACAAGCTGCTTTTGGCGGTGGATGACCCGGCAGTGCTGCGCGATGTGTCGGAGGAGACGCTCGGCCCCTTAAAGACCTTTGACGCGGAAAATGGAACGGATTATGTGCCATTGCTGCGCGCCTATATCGCGCACGACGCCAGTGTGCAGGCGCTGTCGCAATTGAGCGGCGTGCACCGCAATACGATCAATTACAAGATCAAGCGGATCCGCAAAATTCTCCAGCACGACCTGACGCTGGAGGAAAAATTGAAGATCATGCTTGCCTTTTATATCGACGACCTGTTGCAGTAAGCAGGGAAACAGAAAATCAAAAATTTGGTGTGGGATTTGGAGGATGAATCATGACGGGAAAAGAAATCAAAGAGCTCTCACTTTCATATAACCTGCATTCCTGGAGCAAGCAGAAGGGCCTGGACCCGATCCCGGTGACAGGCGGAGAGGGAATCTATTATTATGACACAGAGGGCAACCGCTACAGCGATATGTCCAGCCAATTGGTGAATCTGAACGTGGGCCACGGCTGCCGCCCGATCATCGACGCGATCAAGGAACAGGCGGAAAAGTATTGCTTTATTTCCCCGGCCATGGCCAGCGAGCCGCGCGCCGTGCTGGCGAAAATGGTGATCGACCGCATGCCCGACAATATGGGCAAGGTCTTTTTCACAAACGGCGGCGCGGACGCGAATGAAAATGCAATCAAGATCGCCCGGCTTTATACGGGCCGCAAAAAGATCTTTTCGCGCTACCGCAGCTACCACGGCTCGACCTTCGGCGCGGGCAACCTGACCGGCGAGCCGCGCCGCTACCCGCTCGAGCCGGGCATCCCGGGCTTTGTGAAGTTCTTTGACCCGTACATCTACCGCGACAACCTGCCGTTTGCCAGCGAGGAAGAGGCGTCCGCTTATTATGTACGCAGGCTGCGCGAGCAGGTCATCTACGAGGGCGCGGACCAGGTTGCCGCGATCGTGATGGAGACGGTCACCGGCTCCAACGGTGTTATCATCCCGCCCAAGGGCTATCTGCCGGGCGTGCGCAAGATCTGCGACGAGTTCGGGATCATGATGATCTGCGACGAGGTCATGGCCGGTTTCTGCCGCACGGGCAAGATGTTCGCGTTTGAGAATTTCGGTGTCAAGCCGGACATCGTGTCGTTCGCCAAGGGCATCACGAGCGGCTATGTGCAGCTCGGCGGCGTGGCGGTCAGCAAGGAGATCGCGGCCTATTTTGACGACCACGTGCTGCAATGCGGCCTGACCTACAGCGGCCATCCGCTGGCCTGCGCCGCGGGCATCGCGTGCCTGAAATTCTACGACGACGAGCACATCCTCGAAAAGATGCAGGTCACGGGCAAGCTGCTCGGCGAGATTTTGGAGGACCTCAAAGCCAAGCACCCGTGCGTCGGCGACGTGCGCTACATCGGCCTTTTCTCCGCCATCGAGCTGGTCAAGGACAAAAAGACCCGCGAGCCGCTGGTGCCCTATGGCAGCGACCCGCAGGGCGTGATGGGTGGCATCATCGCCGCGCTCAAGGCGCGCAGGTTCATGACGTATTCGCACGAAAATATGGTGCTCATCGCACCGCCATTGATCATCACCCCGGAGCAGCTCAAAGAAGAAATGGCCAAGATGGACGAGGTCCTTTCCGAAGTGGACGCGAAGCTGTAAACGACAGGAGGAAATCACTGTGACCGAACAGTATTTTATGCCGACCCATGTGGTGGTGGGCGAAGGCTGCGTGCGGGAAAACGGCGCGCTGCTGCGGGAGATCGGCCAAAAGGCGTTCATCGTGACGGGTGCGCACTCGGCAAAGGCCTGCGGCGCACTCGACGACGTGACCGCCGCACTGGAGGCGGCCGGCTGCACCTGGACGCTTTTTGACGGGGTCATGGCCAATCCGACCATTGCCTGTGCCTATGCGGGCGCGGAAAAGGCCCGCGCCTGCGGGGCGGATTTTGTGCTGGCCATCGGCGGCGGTTCGCCGATGGATGCGGGCAAGGCGATTGCGCTTTTGGCCAAAAATCCGGACCTGCCGGAAGAGCGCCTCTTTTCCGGCCAATACCCCTGCGGCGCGCTGCCAATCGTCTGCGTCCCGACCACCGCGGGCACGGGCAGCGAGGTCACGAAGGCCTCGATTTTGACAAACGACCGCGCCCAGACAAAGAGCAGCATTTCGCACCCGCTGATCTTTCCGCGCCTGTCCTTTGTCGACGGCCGCTACACATGGGGGCTGCCGCTTTCTACAACCATCAACACGGCCATCGACGCGCTGTCCCACGCGGCGGAGGGCATGCTCTCCTGCAAGGCGGGCGCGCTGACCGATTGCCTGGCAAAAGAGGCGCTGGCCCGCATCGCAGCCTGTTTCCCGGCGCTCGAACAGGGCAGCCTGACCCCGGCGCAGCGCCAAAGCCTGCTGATTGCCTCCACAGAGGCGGGCATGGTCATTGCCAACACTGGCACCACGGCTGTGCATGGAATGGGCTATTCGCTGACCTATTTTCAACATATCGACCACGGCCGCGCGAACGGCCTGCTGTTTGCGGCGTTCCTTGACTGGATGCAGCCGAAGGCCCCGGACCGCGTCGGCGAGGTGCTCAAATGCCTCGGCTTTGACACGGTCGAGGCGCTGCGCCGTGAATTTGCAACGTTGCTCGGCGCGCCGGAACCGCTTTCCGCGGAACAGGCGCATCAATATGCAGCCATCGCAGTCCAGTCGAAGAATTTAGCGAACTGCCTGGTTGTGCCCGACCAGGCGGCGCTGGAGGAGATTTACCGGAAGAGCTTCGGCCTGTAAAGGCGGGAAATAGACAGGGGGGATTCTCAATGGCCGTCAAACGCTATGCAGATGCTGTATTTGTCAAGCTGGATACCTACATCACCCCGGACCGTTTCCGGACGATCCTGCCGGAAATGCGCTCGATTCCGGGCGGACTCACGGAAGTGCCGGTGGAGTTCAGCATTTCCGCGCCGTTGATGAAAAAGCTGCCGGAGGGGATCTCCGCCGACGGCATCACGGTTTATGGGTTTGTGCGGCTCAATGACGCGCTGCGGGAGCGCTTCGGCGAGGCGCTGACCGAGCGCCGCGACTGCTGCCGCATTACGTTTTCCGATTGGGACGACCGGCTTTTGTTCCTGTGCGAGACGGGAAAACAGGATATCCCCGCGTTTGTGACGCCGGATGAGGTGGAAAATCTGCTGCAAAACTGCCTGCATGCAAGCCCATCCGTTTTTGAAGAGTGAACGCTGGATTTGACAAATTGGGAAAAAGTTGCTATGCTATAGACAATCAGAAGGCAAGGGGGCCGGTGCGCTCTTTTGCCTTTTTTGTTTATCCGGGCAATTTTGCGAGAGGAACTCGGAAAGGCGGCTTCACCTCGCAAAGCGTGCTTGCCCCAGATGCAAGAAAAGGGGAGATATCGTATTATGGGCAACCCACTGATTCGTCACACAGACCAGATCAACAAGCAACTGGCCCGCTATGGCGTCAAATTCGGCATTTATAAAGACGGGAC
>ERZ1090864.453-NODE-455-length-23434-cov-9.136233_pt1 | contig 23434 bp, 19 predicted proteins | sample MGYA00478479_ERZ1090864 | MGnify/ENA primary metagenome ERZ1090864 (study PRJEB33644, sample SAMEA5815743) | chicken gut metagenome | biome: Chicken; feature: Gastrointestinal Tract; material: Caecum | place: Ireland | collected 2019-01-01 | study: A study of the...
CGCTGGACCGCCAGGCCAGGGCCGCTGCGATCCGCGGGCTGTTTGGCAGCGTGGTCGAAAACTGCGTGGTGGAGCAGCCGCTGTTCTGCACCTATGGCTATAATGTGACGGTGGGCGACAACTTTTTTATGAACGTCAACGGCCGGCTGATGGACAGCGGCAAGATCACCATCGGCAACAACGTGTTCATTGCGCCGGACGTCTGCATCATCACCGAGGAGCACGCCATGGACGCGGCGCAGCGGGCCGCCGGCCTGGAGTATACCCACCCGGTCACCATCGGCGACAATGTCTGGATCGCCGCGGGCGCGCTGGTGCTGCCCGGCGTGACGATCGGGGAAGGCAGCGTGATCGGCGCCGGCAGCGTCGTCACCAGGGACGTGCCCCCGTACAGCCTTGCCGTCGGCAACCCCTGCCGGGTGATCCGGCAGCTGAAATGAGTGCACCCCTGCCGCCGCCAGAAACCGGGAACAATGTATAAAGCAAAAAGCGCACCGCGCCCCCTGCAGTTTCTGCAGGGGGCGCGGTGCAAAAAAGTGCAGATACCCCCTTGACTCTGCCGCCGCGTCAACTGGTACACTGGGGGCAGAAGGAGGGAACGACATGGAATATTCCATCCAAGAGCTGGCCCGGCTGTCCGGCGTGACCACCCGCACCCTGCGCTGGTATGACCAGATCGGCCTGCTGAGACCCGGCCGCGTGGCCGAAAGCGGCTACCGCTACTACGGCCCCGCCCAGGTGGACCGCCTGCAGGACATTTTGTATTACCGCGCCATGGGTATGGAACTTGGCCGCATCCGGGACTGCCTGGACGACCCTGCCTTTGACCGCCTGGCCGCGCTGCGCAGCCATCTGACACAGCTGCAGGCACAGCAGGCGCGGCTGGAGACCCTGATCCGGTCTGTGGAACAGACCATTGCCAGCGAGGAAAGGAGAAGCACTATGAACGATGCGGAAAAATTTGCCGCCCTCAAGCAGCAGGCGGTGGCGGAAAACGAGGCCGCCTACGGCAGCGAGGCCCGCCAAAAGTACGGCGACGCAGCGGTGGACGCCGCCAATGCCGGCCTGCTGGGGCTGGGCCGGCCGGAGTACGATGCCTGGACCGCCCTGGATGCGGAACTGCGCGCCCGGCTGGAAGCGGCGGTGCAGGCAGGGCTTTCGCCCCAAGGTGAGGAGGGGCGCAGCATCTGCGGCATGCACCGCCGGTGGCTGGCCACCACCACCCCCGGCCTGACCCCGGCCATGCACCGCGGCATTGCCGAGCTGTACGTGGCGGACCAGCGGTTCACCGCCTATTACGACCGCGCCGTGCCCGGCTGCGCCCGGTTCCTGCGGGATGCGGTGACGCACTGGGCAGGCTGACCGCCGGCTGAATCGAGAAAAAGGAGCCGTTCCCCAACCGCGCAAAACTTGCGGCGGGGGAACGGCTCCCTTTTTTGGGAGAAGCTTCTGCAGCCAAAAGAATGCGGGGCCTGCGCTGCGGTCGCTTGTTTGAAAAAGCATCTTCGCGCCCGGCAGCTGCATCACCCGTCCGCCGGGATCAGCAGCGTGAACTGGTTTTTCCGGCAGCGGATCAGCCTGTCCCGCCGCATTTTGGAAAGCTCGCCGGACAGGGCGCTGCGGTCCACGTTCAGGTAGTCCGCCAGCTGCTGGCGGTCGTAGGGGATGGAAAAGGACGGCCCGCCGCTGCGGCGCGCGCACTCGGACAAATAGGAAAGCAGCCGCCCGCGGATGGTCTTGGGGGCGGTGTGGGTCATCCGGCGGGACAGCTGCAGGCTTTTGCCGGCGCAGACCGCCAGCAGGTTGCGCAGCAGGGTGACCTGATGCGGGCAGGCGCCGGGCGCGCCGGACAATACCGGCCCCAGAGGCACCAGCAGGACCTGGGCGGGGCGGGCGGCCTGCACCGTCACGGCCAGGGGCTCCCCCGGCAGGCAGGCGTAGGCGTCGGCAAAAACGCCGCCGGGCCCGGCGCTGCCCAAAATGCTGCCGTTGCCCCAAATATCCACCGACTGGATCACCGCCAGCCCGGACAGCACCAGGCCGATCCCGCCGGCCGGCGCGCCTTCCGGCAGGATGGTCTCGCCTTTCTGGTACTGGCGGCGTACAGCGCCCAGGCGGCGCAGCAGCGGTTCGATCTCGCTTTCCGGGATGCCGCGGAAAAGCGGCGTATCGCACAGACGGAACGGCATGGTCTCCTCCTGATCGGTCTTATTGGCCGGTTTGTTGGAATAACAACATCTTTTTGCCTGCAAGCATAGTATACTGACGCCGCAAAGTCAAGCAAAAGGGAGGACCAACCGGCCATGATCCGCAAAATCATTCAAATCGACGAAGAAAAGTGCAACGGCTGCGGCGCCTGTGCCGCAGCCTGCCACGAGGGCGCCATCGGGATGGCGGACGGCAAGGCAAAGCTGCTGCGGGACGACTACTGCGACGGCCTGGGCGACTGCCTGCCCGCCTGCCCCACCGGGGCCATCACCTTTGTGGAGCGGGAAGCCGCCGCCTACGACGAAGCTGCTGTGCAGGCCAACCGCCAAAAAGCGGCGGCGCAGCCGGCAGGCGGCTGCCCCGGGCAGCAGGCGCGCCGTTTTGCGCGCCCCGCCGACCCCGCTGACCCAGCCGCTGCGCCCGCCGGCGGACAGACGGCGGTTTCCCAGCTGGCACAGTGGCCCTGCCAGATCAAGCTGGTGCCGGTCAACGCCCCCTTTTTTGCGGGGGCCAAACTGCTGGTGGCCGCCGACTGCACTGCCTACGCCTATGCCGGTTTCCACCAGGCGTTTATGCGGGGCCGGGTCACGTTGATCGGCTGCCCCAAGCTGGACGGCGTGGATTACAGCGAAAAGCTGGCCGCCATCCTGCGGGCCAGCGACGTCAAAAGCGTGACGGTGCTGCGCATGGAGGTGCCCTGCTGCGGCGGGCTGGAGCAGGCGGTCAAAAAGGCGCTGCAGGCCAGCGGCAAGTGCATCCCCTGGCAGGTGGTGACCCTGTCCGTCGACGGCAGCGTTCTGGAAACGCTGTGACGCCGGGGCGTCGCTTGTGCCGGAGCCTATCAATTTGTGAAGGCCGATCCTTTGCAACGCGATATTTAGATAAATCAAACGGGACGCTGTGCTGCGGTACGGCGTCCCGTTTTTGTGCAGATGCGGCCTGCCGCCCGGTGGTGGGCGCCGTACAAAAAGCGGGGCCATGGCGGACCGGACGGCAGCAAAAAATGCCGCCTGGCCGCAGGAGCTGTGAAAAGTGGGCTGGGCATTGCACATTCTGCAATGCCGGTGCAAAGAAAGTGGAACCAAATTGAAGCATCGTCAAAATAACACAAGGCGGCGTGCCGGTTTTGGGTGCTTTTGTCGATTGTTGACAGCAGGACAGGCTGATATGATGAAACTACCAAAAAGACAACTATGGCCATGGTTGCTTGGGCGGTTCCTGAGAAAATCGTATCCGAACAGGAGGAATTTCAAAACATGGAAATGTATATCGTATTGGCCGTCACATTGTTTATGATGGTCATGTTCATTCTCGGTAAGATACCCTATGGCGTTATTACCATGACCTGCTGCGCCATTCTGGCGCTGACCGGCGTTATGGAACCAGCCGAGGCGTTTTCCGGTCTGTCTAACTCCACCACGCTGCTGATCGCCGGTATGCTGGCCTTGGCCTCGGCATTCGGCAAGACGAGCGCCGTTGCTCGCGTTCGCAGCCTGCTGGCAAAAGCAAAGGCGAAAAACGGGTTCGTTTTCCTGCTAAGCCTGTATATCATCGTCATTATCCTGTCCCAGCTGATGGGCCGCACCGCCTGCATTTCTATCATGATCCTGTTCGTCGGTTCGATGGACAGCTCCGAAGGAATGTCTCCCTCCCGCCTGATCACCGCCATCTTCTCCGTCATGGCCATCTGGAACCTGAAGTTCCCCATCGGTATGGGGGCTACCATGGCCTCTGTGGCGAACTCTTTCTATGAAGGCATCATCACCGATCCGGCCCTGATGCTGCAGCCCCTCGACATCATCAAGGTCACCGTCATCCCCGGCGTGGTCCTGCTGGTTTACGCCCTGTTCGCATGGCGTCTGATCCCCGATACCGACGAGGTGGATACCAGCACGGTCAAGGCGGTCAAGATGGCGGAGGCTCTCCCCAAAAAGGATGAGATCTGCATTACAGTTGTGTTCTTTGCCGTTGTAGTCTCCTTCTTCTTCAGCTCCCAGCTGGGCAGCCTGATGAATGTCATGCCGGTCATCGGCGTGCTGGTTCTGCTTTACACCAAGTCCATCACGGTCAAGGAGGCTGTCAGCTCCATGACCACCGATATGGTCTGGATGGTTGCAGGCGTTCTGGTCGTTTCCAGCGCCATCGGCAGCTCCGGCCTGGGCGATCTGATCGGCCAGGGCATCCAGACCTTCCTGGGCGGCACCCACAACAGCTTCCTGATCATCCTGGTCTTTGCCATCGCGGCTACTGTCATCACCACCTTCATGTCCAACACCGGCACGCAGGCCCTGCTTACCCCCATCGCGGCCAGCTACTGCCTGGTCAGCGGCGGCGACCCCCGCGGCATTGTCCTGGCTGTCAACATTGCGGCGGTCTTTGCGCTGGCATTCCCCTCCGGCTCCGGCGAATGCGCCCTGATGTTTGCCGTCACCAAGCAGAACCCGATCAAGCTGCTGCGCTACTCCGGGCCTTACCTGATCCTTGCCGTTCTGGCACTGACCATCAGCATCAACCTGTTCTACCCGGTCTTTTGACCCTTAAGATTAGGAGATATCTACTATGAGCAAATTGATCGCCCAAACTTTGCCCGATGCCGCGTCGCTGACCATCGATCCCGTGGATTATTACCGCCAGGTGCTGCACGGCTACTATAACTTTGACTGCATCGTCAGCGAGGGGGTCATCCGCACCGCCAAGTTCTATGTGCCGGAGGGCAGCGTCTACAATCAGCCCACCATCTTCCTGGGCGTGCCGGCTGCCTGCCCCACCGACGAATTTCTGGTTGACAGCGGCTGGAAGACCCTGGCGGATGAAAGGCACTATTACATTGTCCTGATGGAGGCCGAGAACGGCGCCTGGGGCGATGACGACAAGGAGATCGCCTACATTACCGCCCTGAACGAGGATGTCAACTTCCGTCCCTTCTTCTGCGCATTTTCCTCCAAGTTTTACGCCTTTGCCTACGGCGAGACGGCATCTATCCTGGGCCGCCAGAGCCGGCTTTACCCCAAATGCTGGGCCGGTGTGGCGCTGCTGGGCCAGGCGGGCGTGACGGCCGATGAGCTGGCCGGCCTGCAGACCGGCGAGACCCGCGTCCCCGGCGTGATGCACAGCCAGGTGCAGATGCCGGTCTGGATGTCCGCGGCGGACCAGGACGAGGCGTTCGACCGCATGGTCGGCTATTATCTTGCCGCCAATCACAGCCGGGAAATGCCGGAGACCACCGGCAGCCGCAAGGTGTGGCAGCCCGCGGAAGGCGGCACGATCGACGAGCATTGGTGCTCCCTGACGGTGACGGATGCCATCGACTGGAAAGACTGCATGACGGCAGAGTATGCCGGGAACGTGTATGATCTGGTGTTTGCCGGTGTGGCACGCTATCCCGGTAACGCCAACGGCGCGCTGCGCCGCTACGCACCCATTGAGGAGCGGGGCTTTAAAAAGTTCAGCGCCATGGTGCCCGGCGGCTATTACCAGGACGGCCGCGACGTGTATAACCGCCACTGGTGGGTCTACCTGCCTGAGACGGTGGATGCCGCAAAGCCGTATCCGGTGGTGTTCGTTTTCCACGGCGCCGGCGGCAGCGCGGACGAGATCGCCGACCGTACCGGCTGGGGCGACCTGGCCCAAAAGTATGGCTTTATGATCATCTGCCCCATGGCTTCGGTCCCCAACCGGGTGCGCCATGTCACCAACATCGTTACCAACGAGATGTTCCGCGCCATGTGGAATACCGGCGCCGCCGAGCCGCAGCGCCCCAACGATATGCAGTTTGTCGATTTCCTGTACAACTGGCTGACCGAAAACTACAACATCGACCGCAGCCGGGTGTACGCCAGCGGCCAGTCCTCCGGCGGTATGATGAGCTGGGCCTGCGCCAGCTATCGCCCCGATCTGTTTACCGCCACGGCGCCGGTTTCGGCCAAGGACATCAACTTTGAGGGCGAGACCCTGCCTTTCGTGGATGGCTCCATCATTCCCGTTATGGCAAACCTGGGCCTGCTGGACAACGCTTTTAAGGGCGGCTTTGGTACGCCGTCAGCGCAGCATCTGGTGGAACGCTGGCACGATGCCTTCCGCCTGAAGGAAAACTGGGACAGCTACACCTACAACGACGGCGGCAAGCATTGCAGCTATCAGCAAGGGCTGTTCACCAACTACATCTATCACACCAACAGTGGCGTGCCCATCCTGCGCTGCGTCGAGACTGCGACCAAGACGCATGCCGTCTGGCCCAGTGAGTGCGAGATGGCCTGGTGCGAGTTCCTGTCCCACTTTACCAAAGACCCGGACACGAAAGAGCTGTACTACGACGGCGAAAAGGTGTCCCTGGGCTGACCGGCCAAGCACTTTGACATTCCAAACCGTTTCTCCGCAAGAACGCCCATACAGAAAGGCTCCCGCCTCCCGCGCCAGGGAGGGCAGGGAGCTTTTCTGCAACGCGGTGCAACGATATGCAATATATATGAAATGCCTTCTGCAATATCGTGCGAAGAATACAAGAAGCCCGGCGGATTTTGTGCGGCATTGCGGCTTGCCGCGCGCCGCCGCCGCTGGTATGCTGAACGATAAAGAACCGTCCGAAACTGTGCCGGGGCAAGGCCGCGGCCGCGATCCATCGACCCAAAGGAGCAGATGTATATGACACCCACCGTAACCAAAATGGAAGTATACCCCGTTGCCGGCAAGGACTGCATGGAGCTGAACCTGTCCGGCGCGCATGCGCCCTACTTCACCCGCAATATCGTGATCCTGACCGACTCCACCGGCGCCACCGGCGTGGGCGAGGTGCCCGGCGGCCAGAAGATCACCCGCGCGCTGGAGGATGTAAAGCACCTGGTGGAGGGCACCAGCATCGGCGCCTACAAAAACACGCTGAAAGCGGTCAGCGACTGGCTGTCGGCCAACATCAAGGACGACGTGCGCGGCCAGCAGACCTTTGACCTGCGCACCGGCGTCCATGTGGTCACCGCCATCGAGGCCCCGCTGCTGGACCTGCTGGGCAAATACCTGGGCGTGCCCGCCGCGGCCCTGCTGGGCGACGGCGTCCAGCGCGACCGGGTCCGCTTTTTGTGCTACCTGTTCTATGTGGGCGACCGCACCAGGACCGACCTGCCCTACGACAGCGAGCCGGACGCGGACTGCGACTGGTACCGCCTGCGCCACGAGGAGGCCATGACCCCCGACGCCATCGTCGCGCTGGCCAAAGCGGCGCAGAAAAAGTACGGCTTTGCCGACTTCAAGCTCAAGGGCGGCGTGTTTGCGCCCAAAGAGGAGCTGAAGGCGGTGCAGGCCATCAAGGAGGCTTTCCCCGACGCCCGCGTCGACCTGGACCCCAACGGCTGCTGGAGCCTGAAGGAAGCGCTGGAGATCGCCCCTGAGCTGAAAAAGGTCCTGGCCTACTGCGAGGACCCCTGCGGCGCCGAGGACGGCTTCTCCGGCCGCGAGATCATGGCCGAGTTCCGCCGCGCCGCCGGCATGCCCACCGCCACCAACATGATCGACACCGACTGGCGGCAGATGGCCCACTGCATCGCGCTGAACAGCGTGGACATCCCGCTGGCCGACCCGCATTTCTGGACGATGAACGGTTCGGTCCGCGTCGGCCAGATGTGCAACGACTTTGGCCTGATGTGGGGCTGCCATTCCAACAACCATTTCGACATCAGCCTGGCCATGATGGTGCAGACAGCCGCCGCCGTGCCCGGCCGGATGAACGGCATCGACACCCACTGGATCTGGCAGGAGGGCGTCGAGCGCCTGACCAAGGAGCCGCTGCAGATCGTGGACGGCTGCATCGACCTGCCCGACAAGCCCGGCCTGGGCGTTGAGGTCGACCGCGGCCAGGTGATGAAAGCCCACAAGCTCTATGTGGACAACTGCCTGGGCGCCCGCGATGACGCCAAGGGGATGCAGTACCTGATCCCCGGCTGGAAATTTGATCCCAAGCGCCCCTGCATGGTGCGCTGAGCCAAAAGACCCTTCCGCGCCCTTCAAAGCCTGGCTGCCTCTGCGCTTTGGGGGCGCGGGATTTTTCGTGGCGGGCGGGGGGAAAATCTGGTATAGTGGAACCAAACCCATCGGCCCTATGGGCCGGACAGTTTCAGCGCGGGCCCTGCGGACCCCGCCAGGGAAGGAGAATGTTCTTGTGAACCATATCGCCATGCTGCTGCCCAAGGAGGATCTGGTCCGCCAGGCGCGGGAACAGGCCCGCGGCCATGATTCCGTTGCCGAGATCCGCTGCATCACCACAGAGCGCGCGGTGGAGGAGGCGCAGGCCACCATCCAGCGCGGCGCGTCGATCCTGATCGCCCGCGGCCTGCAGGCGCTGCGCATCCGGGAACAGCTGAACGTCCCGGTGGTCAGCGTGCGGCTGACCGCACAGGGCATCGGCCTGCTGCTGCGCAAAGCGCACCAGATGACGGACAAACCCCGCCCCAGGGTGGCCCTGGTGGTCGTCAACGACATGCTGTGCGACACCAGCTGCTGCAACCTGCTGTTTGACGTGGACCTGCAGATCCATGTCTACCGCACCGAGGAGGAGTATGCCCGCGTCAACCGCGAGGCGCTGGAAAGCCGGCCGGACGTGATCATCGGCGGGGACAAGACGGTCGAGATGGCGCGGGAGGCCGGCGCCGCCTGCCTGTTCCTGGATTTCAGCGACGATTCCTTCCAGAACGCCATCCAGAACGCCGAGATCGCCCTGCAGGCGGACGAGCGCAACCAGCGCGCCAACGCGCAGATCGACGCGCTGCTCAACAACACCACCAACGGCTACATCCAGGTGGACCGCGCCGGCCGGGTGGTAAAGTGCAACGATATCCTGTTAAAGGACCTGGACACCACCCAGGACCAGCTGCAGGGCCACCCGCTGCGGGAGGTCATCCCCGGCCTGGAGGCCGAGGTCATCGACAATGTGCTGCAGGGCGGCGGCAACTATTCGACCTTTTTGCACATCCACTACCAGGCCATGGTGGCCATCCTGGCGCCGGTCCGGCTGGAAAACGGCCGGATCGACGGGGCGATTTTGTCCTGCCACAAGGTGCACCGCACCATCCAGCTGGACCCGGCGGTGGAGGACGGCGAGCTGCTGTCCGGCAACCTGGCCCAGCGCACCTTTGAAAACGTCCACCACCGTTCGCCGCTGATGTCCCGCGCGGTGGACCAGGCGCGGCTGTTCAGCCAGTCGGAGGGGCCCATCCTGCTGGCCGGCCCCCAGGGGTCGGAGATCCGCCTGATCGCCCAGTGCATCCACAACAACAGCGCCAACTGCACCGGGCCGTTCGTGCAGCTGAACTGTGCGGCCATCGAGCCGGACGAGCAGATGACCACGCTGTTCGGCACCGGCTACAAAAACAAGGACGGCGAGGTGGACCTGGGCGTTTTTGGCGTGGCGGAAAACGGCACCCTGATGCTGCAGGAGATCGACAAGCTGTCCTATACCGCGCAGTCGAACATTTACCAGGCGGTGCGGTACCACCGCATCATCCAGCGCAACCTGGAACGGCCGATCCACGTCAACATCCGGCTGATCGCCACCACCGAGGCCGACCTTTGGGCCATGGCCTGCGGCGGCGGGTTCCGCACCGACCTGTACTACCTGCTGGCCGGCCTGCGCATCGACCTGCCGCCGCTGAAAAAGCGGCCGGAGGACCTGGAGGACATCCTGCAAAAGACCTTCCGGCAAATGTGCGAGAATTTCCACCGCTACCATGTGATCACCAACGGCGGCATGCAGCTTTTGCAAAGCTACGACTGGCCCGGCAACATCCTGCAGGTCAACAGCTTTATGGAGCGCCTGGTGCTGACCGCCGCCCACCGCACCATCGACGAGAACGCCATCCGCCGCCTGTGGCAGCAGATGTTCCCCAGCCATGACCGGGAGGAGCCGGAGCCGCTGCCCGCCAACCAGAGCCGCGAGGCCCGGCGCATCCTTCAGGCCCTGGCCCGCAACGACGGCAACCGCGCGCTGACGGCCAGGGAGCTGGGCATCAGCACCACCACGCTGTGGCGCAAGATCAAAAAACTGGGCCTGGAACAGTAACGGGCCGGCGGCAGGAAGGGGACGTTTCAATTTGCAATCAATGGCAAGATAAATGAAACGAAACGTGAAAGAATGGCAGATTGCAACGAAATGTGCCTGCCGGCTTTGGGGTTTGTGTGGATTGCCTTATCGGATGTATCCTTTATAATGAGTGCAGAAATGAAAAACTGGACGCTGGCCCGGCCGAAAACAGCCGGAGCCGGAGATGTTGGAAAGGAAGTTCTTTATGGCGTTTGTACCGTATGGCATTACGCCGCCGATCATCACCCCCTTCAGCGATGACGGCTCGGTCAATTACGAAGTCCTGGCCATGATGAGCAGACGGCTGGTGGACGGCGGCGTTCACGGCCTGTTCCCGCTGGGCACCACCGGCGAGTTCTACGCCGTCAGCGACGACGAGTTCGTCAAGATCCTGACCACCGTCAAGGAGGCTGTGGCAGGCAGGACCACCCGCAAGGGCCGGCCCATCCAGCTGTTTGCGGGCTGCAACCACATCACCACCCGCGGCGTCATCCACCTGATCAAGCTGGTGGAGCAGGTGGGCGGCTACGATGCGGTCAGTGTGCTGACCCCCATGTTCATCAGCCAGACCCAGGACGAGCTGTATACATACTACAAGACCATCGCCGACAGCACCGCAATGCCGGTGATCCTGTACAACAACAAACCCAAGACCAACGTCACCATCGCCCCGCAGACGGTGGCCCGCCTGGCCCGCGACTGCAGCAACATTGTGGCGGTCAAGGACTCCACCGGCGACATGACCAACGCCGAGGAGTACCTGCGCCTGACCGCCGGCCAGCGGGACCATTTCAATGTGCTGATGGGCCGCGATACCATGATCTTTGCCGCACTGATGTACGGCGCCACCGGCGCCATCGCCAGCTGCGCCAACGTCGCCCCGCGCATCACCGCCGACATCTACGACAAGTGGGAGGACGGCGATCTTGCGGGCGCGCTGGCGGCCCAGTACAAGCTGGCCCCGCTGCGCATCGCCACCAACATGGGCACCTTCCCCCAGACCATCAAGGAGGCGCTGGTCATGCAGGGGCTGCCGGTGGGCAAATGCCTGGACCCCATCCAGGAGCTTTCCCCGGCGCAGAAAGAGACGCTGCGCGGCGTGCTGCAGCAGATGGAGCTGATCTGACGCATCGGTTTGCCGGTAAGACGGCCCCCGGCGCGGCAAACGCCTGCGCCCGCCGTTTTCCCTATACAACACACGGTTTTACACCCATAAATTTGGAAGCGAGGTAACAATTATGAAAATCGGTCTGATCGGTCTGGGCATCATGGGCAAGCCCATGGCAAAGAATCTTCTGAAAGCCGGCTACGAGCTGGTCGTCAACGACCGCAACGAGGCCAACGTGGCCGAGGTCGTGGCCGCCGGCGCCGCCAGCGCCACCCAGCCGGAGATCGGCGAGACCTGCGACGTGGTGCTGACCATGCTGCCCAACTCCCCCCAGGTCAAGGAAGTCATGCTGGGCGAGGACGGCGTGGCCGCCCATATGCGCCCCGGCACCACCTTTATCGATATGAGCTCCATCAACCCGGTGGCCAGCAAAGAGATCGCCGCGGTGCTGGAAGCCAAGGGCATCGACATGCTGGACGCCCCGGTCTCCGGCGGCGAGCCCAAGGCCATCGACGGCACCCTGTCCTTCATGGTCGGCGGCAAGCAGGAAGTCTTTGACAAGTTCAAGGATCTGCTGGGCACCATGGGCGCCAGCGTCGTGCGCTGCGGCGAGGTGGGCGCCGGCAACACCACCAAACTGGCCAACCAGATCATCGTGGCCTGCAACATCCAGGCCCTGGCCGAGGCCCTGACCCTGGCCCAGAAGGCCGGCGTCGACCCGCAGCTGGTGTTTGAGGCCATCCGCGGCGGCCTGGCGGGCTCCACCGTCATGAACGCCAAGGCCCCCATGATGATCGCCGGCGACGGCAAGCCCGGCTTCAAGATCGACCTGCACATCAAGGACCTGAACAATGCCCTGGACTGCGCCCACGCCGTGGGTGCGCCGGTCCCCATGACCGCCGGGGTCCAGGAGGTGCTGCAGTGGCTGCACAACAACGGCGAGGGCCAGCATGACCACAGCTGCATCGCCCACTACTACGAGAAGCTGACCGGCATCCAGATCGGCCGCTGACCGGCCCTGACCAACCAGAACGGAGGGATCTGCCATGAACAGCCGCCTGCGCGCCGACGCCGACGCCATTGTCCGGCAGGCCATCCATGCGGTGCTGCCGGACGAGGCCGTCCGCCGCGCACTGAAAGACCAAGCGTTCCCCGGCCGGGTGCTGCTGGTCGCCGCCGGCAAGGCGGCCTGGCAGATGGCCCGCGCCGCGGTGGAATGCCTGGGCGATCGGCTTACCGCCGGCGTGGTGGTGACGAAATACGGCCATGTCAAGGGCGAGCTGCCCCGCTGTGCCTGCTACGAGGCCGGCCACCCGGTGCCGGACGAAAACGGCTTTGCCGCCACCGGCAGGGCGCTGGAACTGGTCCGCGGCCTGGGCGCCGGCGACACCGTGCTGTTTTTGCTGTCCGGCGGCGGCAGCGCGCTGTTTGAGCAGCCGCTGATCCCCGGCGGGGAACTGCAGGACATCACCGGGCAGCTGCTGGCCTGCGGCGCCGACATCGTCGAGATGAACACGGTGCGCAAGCGCCTGTCCGGCGTCAAGGGCGGCCGCTTTGCCCAGGCCTGCGCCCCGGCAGCGGTCTATGCGGTCGTTTTGTCCGACATCATCGGCGACCCGCTGGACATGATCGCCTCCGGCCCCGCCTGCCCCGACTCCACCACCTGCGCCGACGCGCTGGCTGTGGCGCAAAAGTACCGCCTGCGCCTGAGCGAACAGGCCCTGGCCTGCCTGCACCGGGAGACCCCCAAGCAGCTGGACAATGTGCAGACGCGCATCACCGGCAGTGTGCGGGAGCTGTGCGCCGCGGCGGCGGATGCCTGCCGCGGGCTGGGCTACGAGCCTGTCCTGCTGACCGACCGGCTGTGCTGCCAGGCAAAGGAGGCGGGCAGCTTCCTGGCATCGGTGCTCAAGACCCACGAGGCGACGGACAGACCGCTGGCCTTTTTGGCCGGGGGCGAGACGGTGGTGCAGCTGACCGGCCGCGGCCTGGGCGGCCGCAACCAGGAGCTTGCCCTGGCGGCGGCGGAGGGCATTGCCGGCATGGCAAACGCCGCGGTGTTCAGCGTGGGGTCCGACGGCACCGACGGCCCCACCGATGCCGCGGGCGGCTATGTGGACGGCGATACACGTGCGGCGCTGGCCGCCAAGGGACGGAATGTCCACGATGTGCTGGCTGACAACGACGCCTACCACGCCCTGCAGGCGGTGGACGGGCTGATCGTCACCGGCCCCACCGGCACCAACGTCAACGATGTGGCGGTGGCTCTGGTACGCTGAACCTGCCCGCGCGGCAAAGCGGCCGATTTTGCCGGATCTACCGCCGGCTTGCCTGCGGGCGGCGTGGACTCTCCCCATGCCGCCCGCTTTTTGTTATTTGTGTTTTTCCGCCGCATCGTCTGCGGCCGGCAGCAGGGGAGGTTTACCATTGTCTGCTTTATCCCCCACCATTACCAATATGCAGGTCATCCCGGTTGCCGGGTATGACAGCATGCTTATGACGCTCAGCGGCGCGCACGCGCCCTGCTTTACCCGCAACCTGGTCATTTTGCAGGACAGCGCCGGCCACACCGGCATCGGCGAGATCCACGGCGGCGACTATACCTGCGCCTGCCTCAATGCGGTCAAACCGCTGGTGGTGGGCCAGCCGGTGGCCTGCTATCGCCAGGTGCTGCAAACGATCCACAGGCTGACCGGACCCGGCGCCGGGGACGACGGCGAGGGCATCCAGACGCTGGACATCTCCAAGCTGAAATTTGTCGTCAAGAGCGAGTGGGCCATCGAGTGCGCCATGCTGGACCTGATGGGCCAGTTTGCCGGCGTGCCCATCTGCCAGCTGCTGGGCGAGGGCAGGCAGCGGGACGAGGTGGAGGTGCTGGGCTACCTGTTTTATGTCTCGGACAAAACGAAGTACACGGCCCCCGGCGTCCCGTACCTGGACGAGAGCGGCAGCCCCGACCCCTGGTTCCGCCTGCGCCGGCAGGAGATCCTGACCCCGGAGCGCATTGTGGAGGAAGCCCAGGCCCTGCGGGAAAAGTACGGCTTTGAAAACTTCAAGCTCAAGGGCGGCGTGCTGCGCGGCGAGGAGGAGATGGAAGCCCTCCGCGCGCTGAAAAAGGCGTTCCCCCATGCGCGCATCAACATCGACCCCAACGGCGCCTGGAGCCTGGAGGAGGCCATCCGCCTGTGCAGGCCGATGCGGGACGTTATCACCTATGTGGAGGACCCCTGCGGCCCCGAAGCCGGGTATTCCGGCCGCGAGATCATGCGGGAGTTCAAAAACGCTGTGCAGCTGCCTGTGGCCACCAACATGATCGCCACCGACTGGCGGCAGTTCTACCACACGGTCAGCCTGAACGCCTGCGACATCATCCTGGCCGATCCGCATTTCTGGGGCTTTGACGGCGCCATCCGCATGTCCCAGCTGCTGGACGCCTGGGGGCTGACCTGGGGCGTGCACTCCAACAACCATTTCGACATCACGCTGGCGGCGTTTGCCCAGGTGGGCGCCGCGGCGGTGGGGACCCCCGCCCCGCTGGATACCCACTGGATCTGGCAGGACGGCCAGAACCTGCTGGACGACACGCCGCAGATCGTCGGCGGCAGGCTGCAGGTGCCCAGGGGCCCCGGCCTGGGCGTGCACCTGAACATGGACCGGGTCATGGCGGCCAACGCGCTGTACAACAGCCTGCCCAGCCACGACCGGGACGACGCCATGGCCATGCAGTACCTGATCCCCGGCTGGGTCTACGACCACAAAACCCCCTGCCTGGTGCGGTGATGCGTCTTTTTTGATTTGCCATCCTCCTGTTCCTCTCATATGCAACAGCCACAGGCCCTGCCGGTTTCCGGCAGGGCCTGTGGCTGTCTTGGCTGGAAAGGGGAGAAAAGAGATTTCTCAATCCACCGTCTGCAGATACTCGTCCATCGCCCGGGCGACTTCCTTCGAGTATTTGACCGCTTCCACCACCGTGCGCGCGCCGGACACCACGTCGCCGCCGGCAAACACGCCGGGGCGGGTGGTCTGCCCCTCGGCGTCGGTGGTCAAAAGGCCGCGGGGATCGGTCTGCAGCCCTTTGGTGGTGCTGACAATGCGGTTCAGCGCCCCCTGGCTGACGGCGACGATCACGCTGGAGCAGGGGAAAAGCTTCGGCTCGCTCAGCCCGGTCACATTGCCGTCCCCGTCAAAGCTGGCCATCTGGTAGCGCACGCCGTCGTCGGTGATCTCCACCGGGCGGGCGCCGTACAAAAACTCCACGCCGTCGGCAATGGCGTAGTCGATCTCGTTCTGGCTGGCGGCGGCCTGCAGCCGGCGGCAGAACACCGTCACATGCCGCACCCCCTTGCGCAGCGCGGTGCGGGCCACGTCCATGGCCGAGTTGCCCGCGCCGATGACCACCAGGTCGCTGCCCAGGTCGTAGACGTCGGGATTTTGCAGATAGTTGATGGCAAAGTGCACATGGCCCAGGCTCTCGCCGGGGATATCCAGCTTGCGGGGGCGCCAGACGCCGGTGCCGATAAAGATGGCCCTGTAGCCGTCCCGCTGCAGGTCGTCCAGCGTCAGCGTGGTGCCGATGACGGTGTTGGGGCGGATCTTGATGCCCAATTTGACCAGCTGGGTCTTGTACCGGTCCAGGATGGACTTGGGCAGGCGGAACTCCGGGATGCCGTAGCGCAGCACGCCGCCGATCTTGTCGCGGCTTTCAAACAGCGTCACGTCGTAGCCTTTCCGGGCCAGCAGCACCGCGATGGTGATGCCCGCCGGGCCCGATCCCACAATGGCCACCCGCTTGTGCTTTTTCTCCTCGCAGGGCAGCTCCAGCCGGTCAAGGTAACTGTCCGAGATGTAGTTCTCGATGCTGGAAATGTGCACCGGCTGGCCTTTGCGGCCCAGCACACAATGGCCCTCGCACTGCTTTTCCTGGTCGCAGACCAGGCTGCAGACATCGCTTAAGGGGTTGTTTTCAAACAGCATCTGCCCCGCTTCATCGATCTGGTGGTTCAAAAACAGCTGGATCATATCGGGGATGGGGGTGTGGATGGGGCAGCCCTCGCGGCACATCGGCTTTTTGCAGTGCAGGCAGCGGCGGGCTTCGTCAACGACATGGACAGCCATGGCAGATCCCTCCTTTTTCTACAGCATAGCACGGGCGCCGCCGGGACGGAAGTTCCATCTGGTTCTCCAGTGCCAAGCCAAAGGTTTTTACTGTGGCGCCCGCGGCTCAGGTAATGGGCGCCGGGTTGAAGATGCACATATCGTTGTGGAAGCCGTACTGGTCGCTGTAAGGCTGGCGGGTGCCGCTGGCCACGTCCAGGATCATGTCAAAGATCTTTTGCCCCACCTGGGCGATGGTCTTGTCGCCGGTGGCGACGCCGCCGGCCGAGATATCGATCAGGTCAAACCAGTGGTCCTTCATCTCGGTGCGGCTGCACACCTTGATGACGGGGCAGATGTCCAGCCCGTAGGGGGTGCCGCGGCCGGTCATAAACACCTGCAGGCCGATGCCGCTGGCCACCTGGCTGGGGCCGCAGACGATGTCGCTGGCCGGGGTGGCGGCATAGATCAGGCCGTGTTTGGTGGGCTTTTCGGCGGGGGAGAGCACCTCCACAATGGGGCTGGTGCCGCTTTTGGCAATGGAGCCCATGGCCTTTTCCACAATGTTGGCCAGGCCGCCCTTCTTGTTGCCGGGGGTGGGGTTGGCGTCCCGGTCCACGCCGCCCTGGGCCAGGTAATCGTCGTACCACTGCATCTCCTCGGCCAGGCGGTCGCGGGTATGGGCGTCCACGCAGCGGGCGGCCAGCATCTGCACGCCGTCGCGCACCTCGGTCACCTCGCTGAACAGCACGGTGGCGCCGCCCCGCACCAGCATGTCGGCCGCATAGCCGGCGCTGGGGTTGGCGGTAATGCCGCTGAACGCGTCGCTGCCGCCGCACTGCATGCCGATCAGCAGCTCGCTCAGGGGCAGTTCCTCGCGGCGGCGCTGCTCCAGCTTTTGCAGCTTTTTGTCCGCCATGTCCAGGATGGCCTGCATCATGGCGTCGTGGCCGGCGTAGTCCTGCAGCGTCAGCACGTTTTCGGGGGTGATGTCCTCCGGGGGCAGCACCCGGTCGTAGGTCAGCTTTTCGCAGCCCAGGCCCACCACCATGATCTCGCCGCCAAAGTTGGGGTGGCGGATCAGGTTGGTCACGGCGCGGATGGGGATGTGGGCCAGCGGCGCGTTGATGGCCACGCCGCAGCCGTAGGGGTGGGTGACCGCCACCACGCCGTCCACATGGGGATATTGGGGCAGCAGCTCCTTTTTGATGCGCTCCACCGCCACTTTCAGCACGCCGGCGGCGCACTGCACGGTGGTCACGATGCCCAGCAGGTTGCGGGTGCCGGCGGGGCCCACCTTGTTGCGGTAGCCCATCCAGGTGGTGCGGGTGGGGGCGGGCAGCTCCTCCTTGGGGACAATGTGGGTGCCGTAGGGCATATCCTTCAGCGAGGGGCTTTCAGGCAGGTCCAGCATATGCTCGCTGATCCAGCTGCCGGCGGGGATGTCCGCCTTGGCATAGCCCAGCACCACGCCGTAGCGGATGATCTTGCCGCCGGCGGGGATGTCCTGCAGGGCGATCTTGTGGGCCTGGGGGATGGGGTCGCGGGTGACCAGGCCGGGGCGCACCCGGGTGCCGGCCGGCAGGTCATGCACGGCCACCGCCACATTGTCGGCGTCCTTGATTTGAATGATTTTGGGGGATTCCGATGCCATTGTACAGCACTCCTTTCACAGCCGTTGCGGACGCCGGTCCGCTTGCTGATTTATACGATATCCAGCGGCGTGGGACGGTTCGGGGCGGGGAAAGCGGCGTCCAGCGCGGCCAGCTCCTCCGCAGTCAGGCGGATGTCCTGCGCCGCCGCATTCTCCAGGGTGTGTTTCTCCGCGGAACTGCGTGGGATGGGCGTTACGCCGGGCTGCGCCAGCAAAAATGCCAGCAGCACCTGGCAGGCGGAGGCCCCGTGTGCCTGTGCCGCCGCCCGGACTGCCGGGCTGGCCAAAAGGCCCCGCCGCAGCCCGCCGCCCTGGGCCAGCGGGCAGTAGGCCATCAGCGGCATTTTGTGCCGCCGCAGCCAGGGCAGCAGGTCGTACTCGACCCCGCGGCTGCCCAGATGGTACAGTACCTGGTCGGTCAGGCAGCTGGTGCCGCCGGTGACCTCAAACAACTCCTCCATGTCGGCGGTGTCCAGGTTGGAGACGCCCCAGCTGCGGATGCGGCCCTTTGCCTTCAGCTCCTCCATGCAGGCCACCGTCTCGGCCAGCGGCACCGACCCGCGCCAGTGCAGCAGGTACAGGTCCAGATAGTCCGTGCCCATCCGGCGCAGCGAGTTTTCGCAGCTTTGAAAAATGTCGTGCCGCCCGGCGTGGAACGGGTAGACTTTGGACACCAGATACAGCCGCTCGCGGTCATAGCCGCGGATGGCCTGGCCGACCAGATGTTCGGCCGCGCCCTCGCCGTACATTTCGGCGGAATCGATCAGCGTCATGCCGGCCTCGATGCCCGCGCGCAGGGCGCTGCACTCCTGTGCGAAGGTATCGGGGTGCTCGCCCAGATACCAGGTCCCCTGGCCGACGCGCCCGGCCGGGGCGCCGCTTTGCGTGATGAGATCCATGCGTACCCTCCCTTGCGTGACCCTCCGGGCGCTTGTGCCCGGTTTGATACAGCTGTATTGTAGCCCGCCCGGCGCGGCCGGCGCAATGTGGAATCTACACAAATGAAACCGGGGGAAGTATGCAGGTTACACAAACCAAACCGGACGTTGCAAAATCCGTGAAACGGGTGAAACACAGGGGAAATATTCCTGAAAGATGGGGGAGGATGGGGGCTTTGCCGTGGAGGCGGGGCAAAGCGCCTGCCAGCAGGGCGCGCGGGCCGTCAGTACGGTGCATCGTCATGGCGGTGCGCACCCGCAAAAAGAAGGGCGCCGCCACGCCCGCAAACCCGTAATGTGACATCCACGCAAAGAATGCTCATGTGCCATAAAGTAACACGCAAGCATTAGATAGACAGCGACCCTATTCCGTTAAAAAATTTCTTAGACTTAAAGCAAGAAATATGTTATACTAAAAAGTAAATCTTAGAGGAAGGCGGTGAGCAGATGGCGGGAAAAAGTAAATACACTTTTGAGAGTAAAATCCATATATATCGGGCAACCAAACGAATGACTCAACAGGAACTTGCTGATTTGGTTGGTGTGTCCCGCCAGACCATCATGCAGCTTGAACGAAACCGTTACAACCCATCTATGCTCTTGGCATATAGCATTGCGAGGGTGTTTGATGTTATGATTGAAGATTTGTTTGAGTTCCGGGAGGGAGAATAATGCAGAATTTATGCGAACTATTATTCGATAGCCAAATTGCTCTAAGAGGTAATGTCATATTGGGATGTATACTATTAGCTATTTTCATTTTCTATTTTTTCTCTAAAGAAGGTCGTGATGAACGGGGACGAAAAATCATTGCAATCGCGGCTCTATGTTCATTTGTAACGCTTTTTGTTGTTCTCAATATGATACCTTTTTTGGTTACATGGATGATGGATAATGAAATTCGCCTTGCAAATGTAATACAATCCGCTTATACGATAGTCCTTTTAGTTGCGGATATAGCTATATTGATCGTGCGAAAACTAAAATTAAACTAAGAATTGGAACGTACATCCATAAAATCGGATTATTGGGTGTGCGTCTTATTTCTTCCTAAAAGTATGAAATACTTGACATACAGAAAGAAATATGATATATTTTTGGTGTGGCATGAAAGGCCAATCACGATTTTTGTTCAAGGAAAGGAGCGCACAAAATGGCTAAAGAGCGATTTGTAGAAACCTACTCACAAGGAGTAACCAATGTACGGAAAATCATCGTTGATACGGAAACCGGTGTGAATTACCTGCTGATTTCTTCCAACATGACAACCGGTTGCGGCATAGCCGTTCTTGTCGATAAAGATGGAAAGCCCATTGTTACGCCTGTTGACGCGGAAAATCAGTAATTTTAATAGAGTGGACAGCCGTGGGGCGACAGCAAAGAGAGTGCTGCCGCCCCGCACTATTATCAGAGAGGGGGAATTTCCATGACCGACCCGCAAAGGCGGCGTTTCCCACTTTCCACGGAAGAACAGGAACGCCGCTTTTTTATGCCCTTATGTTACGCAGTAGGGGCAGAAAGAGCGTTGATTTTATGCGGCTTCCAGAGCGCGGAACCGGGGAAGCAATCGTGAAGCCGGAGGAACCCTTTGACTGTTACGAAATCAGCGAAGCAGATTTGCAGGAGGACACACTATGAACAGACGTATCAGAAAGAAAAAAGCGAAGCAGCAACAGGAAATAATAGATAACTTTGCGGCGGCACTGGTAGAACTCAAAGAAGCCATAGACGCCGCAGAACGGGAATACTGGCGTAAATGGGCGGAGGAAAGCACACGGCAGTTTGCCGAAACCATTTTACGCCAGTGTGAACGCCGATACGGGAGAAAGGAGGAATTACAGCAACCGACTACATAACCATTGGTTACATGATACGCGCCCCTACTGGGAAATCCATGTTTCCCCACTCTTACAACTGAATACCGCTGCGCCGCAGAATTTCAAACGGCGCGGGGACTTATGACCGCGGCAGTTACCAAAACTGACCGCCGTTTTTTATGCCCTTTTTCGGGCAGCCGCTATTGCGGCAGGAAAACGCAATTCTATCAAACGATTTGTCATCCGGACCACGGCTGTAGAGCGGTGGCTGCGCACCGTTCAAGGACGGGCGGGCAGCTGCCGGCGCAAAAAGGCGGTCAGCACTTCGGCGGCCTGGCGGTGGCAGGCGGCGCCGGGGTGCTGGCGGGCGCCTATCGTCTCGCTGTCGGCGGCGGGCAGCGGCAGATAGAAGGCGCGGCTGTCGCCGGTCTCGGCGGTATAGCGCGCCACGGCGCGGCGCAAAAGCGGGCCCATGCGGCCTTCGCCCAGCATGCCGAACGCCCACACCAGCAGCGCGCCGGGGTTGCGGCTGCGGACGGTTTTCAGGGTGTCCACGGCGGTCTGCTCCAGCTCGGCCAGGTGTTCCGGCGTGGGGCGCTGGGCGTACTGCGCGCCGGCGGCCGGGTCGGTCCAGGGCGGGTTGTTCATGGCGCCGTCGTCGTTGGTGCCCAGGTTCAAAATGACCGCGTCCGCCGGCCAGGCGGCAAAGTCATAGGGCTGCTGCGCCCCCAGCGCGACGTTGTGCGCGCCCGCAGCCAGGCCGCAGACCGCATCGTAATGGTCCATCAGCCGGCAGCGGGGGTCGTTGTCCCAGCTGGACAAAAGCCCCCAGCCGCTTTGGCTGACGATGCGCCACTCGGCCCCCAGCGCGTCGGCGGTCATGCGGGCGTAATGGTTGACCGCGCTGAAAAACGGGCTGATCCAGTCCTCCTCGCACCGGGCACCCAGCGCGCCCTCGCCGCTGGTAATGCTGTTGCCCACAAATTCCAGGCGGCAGGCCGGTTCCGGCAGCGGCAAAAAGCCGCTGTCCGCAAAGGCCAGCCCCGTCACCTGCAAAAAATGGCCGGGGTCGTCGTGCATGGCCTGCACATCTTTCAGCACCCGCACATGCTTGACCCGGCCGGGGGTCATGCCGCGGAACAGGCAGACCTCGCTTTCGCCGGCGGGCACCGGGAACCGGGCAATCCAGGCGCCGTTCAGCTCCACACTGATCCAGGGCTCGTACAGGTCAAAGCCGGCGTTCAGGCACAGGTGCAGCTCGCTGCCGGTGAACAGGCACTCGATGCCGGAAGCGGTGTAAAACAAAGTCAGCGGGTCCCGGCCGCCGGTGTGGCGGCCCAGCGCCCGCACCTGGGGCAGGGAAGCAAGAGAGCGTTTTTCCATGGGGGGACCTTCCTTTTACCTAAAAATTATTGTGAGTGGTTTCGGCTGCTGCAAACAGACTACCACATTCAGCACTCTGTTGCAAGAAAAACTAAAAAATGAGGCAAAATTCATAAGAATTTAGGTAACTATTGACGGGCAAGTTTCGGAACATTATACTTTGAATTAAAGTTGAGCATGAAAGTTCGCCCCTCCCGGCGGGACAGCGCCGGAGCGGCGGGGAAAGAGGTGTACCATGGCAAAAAGCGTGCGCATGGCGGATATCGCCAAAAAGCTGGGCATCAGCATCGTGTCGGTCAGCAAGGGGCTTTCCGGCAAGGAGGGCGTCAGCGACGAGATGCGCGCCCGCATCCTGGCCACCGCCAGGGAGATGGGCTACCAGATGCCCGCCAGGGCGGAGGCCCCGGCCCAGCGCAGCGCCAACATCGGCATTTTGGTGGCAGACCGGCATTTTGACGACAGCGCCTTTTATTCCAGCCTGTACCGGGCGGTGGTCAACCGCTGCGGCAGCCTGGGCTACAACTGCATGCTGGAGATCGTCATGCCCCCGGCGGAGGAATCCTGCACCATGCCCACCCTGCTGACCAGCCGCAAGGTGGATGCACTGATCTTTATGGGCGAGCTGCGCCGCCGCTATCTCAGCACCGCGCTGCAGTACAGCCTGCCCTTTATGTTTTTGGATTTTTACGATGACGCCATCGCCGGCGACAGCGTTTTGAGCGACAATACCAGCGGCGGCTATCAGATGACCGAGCATCTTTTGCAGACCGGCCGCACCCGCATCGGCTTTGTGGGCAGCATCCAGGCCACCAGTTCCATCATGGACCGCTACCTGGGCTACTGCCGGGCGCTGCTGATGGCCGGCATCGAGCCGCGGCCCGACTGGCGGCTGGAGGACCGCGGCCCCGACGGCCATTGGATCCCCTTTACCCTGCCCAAAGAGATGCCCGACGCCTTTGTCTGCAACTGTGACGAGGTGGCCTTTAACCTGGTGGAACGGCTGAAACGGGAAGGCTACGAGATCCCCCGCGACATTGCGGTGACCGGCTACGACGATTACCGGTTTTCCACCATCAGCCGCCCCCAGCTGACCAGCTACCGCATCGATGGGGAGGGCATGGCGGCCGCCGTGGTGGCCCCGCTGCGCCGCAAGCTGAACGGCAAAGC